>Ga0316608_1000338_pt1 | contig 23349 bp, 34 predicted proteins | sample MIS2016152B_MG_FD_207673 | JGI IMG/M metagenome (GOLD analysis project Ga0316608, IMG submission 207673) | Microbial mat bacterial communities from Middle Island sinkhole, Lake Huron, Michigan, United States - MIS.2016.152B | ecosystem: Environmental > Aquatic > Freshwater > Lake > Sediment...
TTATCAAGCGGTTGCACGGCGTTTTAAACGGATTAAACAAGGGCAATTTCCTGTTCCTGATGTGTTATTGATTGATGGTGGGAAAGGACAAGTGCAGCAAGCGCAAAAGGCAGTGAGCGAAGTGGGATTAAACAATGTTATGATAGTCGGGGTTGCAAAAGGTGTTGAGCGTAAAGCAGGGATGGAAAAGTTAATTTTGCTCAATCAAGAACAACCACTGGTGCTGGCTCGTGATGCTGGCGCGTTGTTACTGATTCAACAAATTCGCGATGAAGCACACCGTTTTGCTATTACAGGACATAGACTGCGCCGCGCTAAAGCCAAAACACAGTCGGTTTTAGAATCCATTGCAGGACTTGGCCCGAAACGACGGCAACGTTTATTAAACCAGTTTGGCGGACTGCAAGGCATCTCACGCGCTGGCATAGAAGCACTTTGCAGTATAGATGGCATTAGCCAACCCTTGGCACAACGAATTTACGACACATTTCACCCTCAAAATGGCAGTTGAATTTACTTTACCGACTTATTTAACCTTTCTGCGGATTGCACTCATCCCATTACTTGTGGTGGTATTTTACTTGCCTTGGCACTATGCAAACACCGCGTGTACTGTGATTTTCATTATTGCAGGTTTTACCGACTGGCTGGATGGCTATTTAGCCCGAAAAATGGCGCAAGAAACCGCTTTTGGTGCTTTTCTTGACCCAGCCGCAGATAAACTGATGGTCGCTTTTGTGTTGGTTTTACTGGTGCAAACTGAAAACAGTATCTTTTTCACCTTGCCTGCGGCGATTATTATTGGCAGAGAAATTACCATTGCCTCGTTGCGTGAATGGATGGCAGAAATCGGGCAACGTGCCAAAGTTAAAGTTTCACAGTTAGGCAAATGGAAAACCACCGCTCAAATAGCTGCAATCACCTTATTATTATATGGCGAAAATTTTGCAGGTTTACCCACTAAAACATTAGGTTATTGGCTACTCTATATTGCGGCTATTTTAACGCTTTGGTCAATGGCAAGTTATTTAACCGCCGCTATTGCCACTTTAAAAGAATAGCCTATCCTTCAACAAGTCGTTTTAAAACGTGCTTGATCCTTTCAAAAACATAAAAACAGAACGCTGTAAGATAAAAAAGTATGGATAAGGAAAAAGAAAACACGCAAAAAAAAGTGGTCACGCAGGATGAAATATTACAAGTGGCACTTAAACTCTTTGCCAAAAAAGGCTATTTTAATACCTCCCTGATAGATATAACCGAGGCGGTGGGCATAAAAACTCCTGCGGGGATTTATCAGCATTTTAAAAATAAACAAGCCATTGCCACGGCGTTATATGGCAATATTTTAGATAGCTTAAGCATTTCTATTGATGATATTCGCCGCCGCAATCGGAAAGCCAGCGAGCAATTGCGCGAGATTGTGGATTTGCTATTTAAACTAACCGATGAAGCCCCCGATGTGATGCAGTTTTTACTGCTGGTGAAAATTGATGAGTTTTTACCCGATGAAAAACGCCTCTTAGATAGTGCGCCGTTTCTGAAAATAAAAAAAATCTTTCAAAATGGAATTCGTGACGGTGAATTACGCAGTTTAGACCCGTTATTGGCGTACACCTATTTTTTCGGCGTTATCAGCTATACCTTAAAAATGATTTTAACAGGCGATTTAGCCAAAGAAGCCGACAGTTATCAAGCGCAAGCGTGGTTAGTGGCATGGAATGCCGTGGTTAAAAAATAACCTTTTTCCAAGGTACGCAAATTCAAGCGATAACGGCACTACTTGAATTTGCGTTTTGGGCAACTTAGCTTTTTTATTTAGCTGACAACAAGCATTAGCACAAAAAAAACGCCGCCTAAACCTGTTGAAATTAAAGTCATTTTGCGAAATTTCGGCAATTGCCACGCCATCATAAAACCACTGACCAGCAAAAAAAGTAACACCACTGCCAGTAGCGTGGCATAGAGTTTAAAGACCACGCCACCTTTTGCTTTATGTAACTGCACAAAATGGCGATGCCAACTATGGTTTTTTATTTTCAACTCGGCAATAAAGGGGTCGGCGGTCGGCTCTAAAACCACATCTTTACTTGCTCCTGTCCATTCTAATTGAAAAGAATTTCCCAATTTTTTTAAGTTAGCACTTCCGCTAGGCACGGCGATGTCCTGTTTTCTAAACGCCTGTTCCACCACCGTGACAAGAGAGCCTAATTGCTCTTGCAGCGGTTGTTGTAACACGATTTTTTGCGCCACCGTGTCAGAATCGCCTTTTATTCCCCAAGTGTACAAAGCCCCTGTGACAAAAAATAAGATGGCAACTGGCAATATAAAGACTGCCAATAGCACATGGGCTTTCATTAATACCATTCGATCAATCATACTTTTCTTCTCCTTCGTTAGTGATTTTTTAGCTCAATCCCAAAATTTTTTGATAAGTGTCTTTATCCGATTGATAACACTTGCAACAAACCGCTTCCAACCCCGCACGATTTAGAATAGTAATATCGCCACGATGATAGCAAATGAGCTTTTGCTTTTGTAGCGAACTTGCGGCTTTGGTGATACCAACGCGCCGCACCCCTAACATATACGCTAAAAAGACATGAGTAATACGAAAGTGACTGGTATGCGCCCGGTCTTGTGTCATTAACAGCCAACGCGCCAGACGCGCTTCGACCAGATGAAAGCGTGTGCAAGCTCCGGTGAGCGCGAGTTGCTTTATCCTCACATACAGATAGCGATTTAAAAGTTGTTGCAATGCTGGGCTTTGTGCCAATTGCTGCCGAAACGATGCGGTGGTAATCCGAAAGGCAGAGCCTGCACCCTGCACCAGCGCACGAAACGGCGAGGTATCTACATTCAGCAGTAAAGTAGCACCTAGCATCCCTTCATTACCGCTAAGTCCAACTTCCAAATTCGTATTGTCGTCAACTGGCGTTAGCAAAGAAATAAAGCTTTTGATAGGAAAATAAACGTGCGAAATAATTTCCCCTGCCTGATACAGTTCTTCGGCAAATACCAGTTCCACTGTTTCGGCATCACTCAATAACGCTTCACGGTCTTTTTCAGGCAAGGAGGCTAACAGCAAATTGATTTGGGAAACGTTTAAAAGGGATAACATGGACTCTCTCCTTATAATGTATGTAAAAACCCAACAAGGGCATACAAGAATCCCAAACCAAAGAAGTCCTTATGTTAATCATTGTGTGGGCAGGGGTCACTTAACCTGACCCGCACCTTAACATAGAAGGATAGAGCAATCTGTTTGTTAGCGTACATTAGACATCGCTCACAGCCTCGCGATAACAGGAAGCGCGGGGAGTAAACGGTCAGTTTCAGTTTTAACCACCTGATAACATTCGCAAACGCGCTCTTCCAATCCTACCCGATTCAGTATGGTAATACGCCCGCGATTGTAATGAATCAAGCCTGCCTGTTGCAATTTTCCAGCCGCTTCTGTGACGCCTTCACGGCGCACCCCTAACATATTGGCAATCAATTCCTGCGTCATGATTAATTCATTTGAATCCAGCCTATCCAGACTTAACAACAGCCAGCGACACAGTTGCTGGTCAATGGAATGATGGCGATTACAAACCGCCGTCTGTGTCATTTGACTAATCAGCGATTGCGTATAGCGCAGTAACAAACGCAACATCGGCCCATGTTGCAGAAACGATTTTTGTATTAATGACCCTTTTAGCCGATAAGCGTAACCTGCACTTTGTACCACCGCTCGATTTGGCACAGAACCACCGCCCATAAACAAGGCGATACCAATAATGCCTTCATTACCCACCACCGCAATTTCAGCCGATGCGCCATTTTCCAACACATACAGCAGTGAAATGATGCAGGTTACCGGAAAATAAACGTACAGCAATTGACCGCCCGATTCATACAATGCCTCGCCTAGCGGTAACTTAACTTTTTCCAAATGGGGTAAAAAAGCCTCGTATTCTTGTTTAGGTAAAGCCGCTAAAAGATGATTTTGTGACGGTGTGTGTTGGGTATTCATTAGGTACTCACTCTTAAATGAAGGGGTTATAAGCTTAAGCGCAATTTTTTGTGCCAATAGCCGCATAAAAGCTAAATCTTGCAGTATTACAGATTTAGGTTATTTGTTATGTTCGCTATCGCACATAAGCTGTTAAATAGCTGTCACTGTCAATAATTTTGCAGGTGAAAATAGAAAACTAAAATTATCACGGAAAAAACGGTGCGTACGCTAGCAGACAGACAGGCTGGAAAAAAATCAAAATAATGGCTGATACAGAGGCTAAAAACCCTGTATCCGTGCGTGGGCTACTTGTCGTTTAAGTGATGCCGCGCTTTTTTACTCCAAATGATGGGGAAACAGTATGTCTGAAAAAAACAGTTCAGCGGTTGGACTTTTTAACACGCACGAAGATGCCGAAGTGGCTGTCAAAGAGCTAGAAACCTGTGGCTATGATATGAAAACGCTGTCGGTGATTGGCAAGGATTATCACACCGAAGAAAATGTTATCGGTTATTACAACATCGGCGACCGCATGGCATCGTGGGGTAAGTTCGGACTTTTTTGGGGCTGGATTTGGGGGCTGTTTTTAGGGTCTGCCTTTTTTATAATTCCAGGCATAGGGCCTGTTATAGTCGGTGGGCCGTTAGTCGCTTGGATAGTGGGCGCACTTGAAACCTCACTGGTAGTGGGAGGGATTTCAGCGTTTGGTGCCGCCTTGGCAAGTATTGGCATTCCTAATGACAGCATTGTTAGATACGAAACAGCTTTAAAAGTGGATAAATTTTTGCTTATCGTGCATGGCACAACCGAGGAAGTTGAAAGAGCCAAAGATATTTTGATACAAAATAAAGCCGAAGAAGCTTATGTCCATGACTATTTAGTGAAACATAACTTATAAACCTCGCTCAACTGCTCATAAGCGCGTTCATTCACAAAGAACGCGCTTTTTTTATTTTAGGAGAATCTTTGATGAATTTTAGCATTGAGCCCTTATTGGCTTTGATAGTCGGTATCTTAATTTTAATGGTGCCACGGTTTTTAAATTATTTCGTTGCCGTTTATTTAATTGTCCTAGGTGTTTTGGGGCTGATGCACCATGTCAATATCACCTAGCCAGCATTTTTCTTATTAACGATATGTTCGTTACCGTACTGACTACCTTATCTTTAGTGGGTATTCTTTAGACTAAGCCTTGGAAATCAAACGTTCCACGCTTTGGTTATAACTATCAGGTTATAGCTAACTTATCAGGAGAGACCCATGAACAAAGATCAAGTAAAAGGCAAATTTAAAGAAGCCAAAGGTAAAGTCAAGGAAGCGGCGGGCGTTGTGCTAGATGACAAAAAGTTGGAAGCAGAAGGCAACGTACAGAAAAATATCGGCAAGGCTCAATCAGGCTTTGGCAATCTAAAAGAAAATATTAAAGACAGCCTGTAAGTAGTTATTTGTAGGCTGGGCTAGCACTCAACCTACAAATTATCTAAACCGCGTACCTAAATCGGGTACGCCGCTACGGAGAAGCCATCATGCTTGAAAGTATCGCTATCATCCTAATTGTCCTCTGGATATTAGGTTTGGTTTCTGCCTATACACTGGGCGGATTTATTCACATCTTATTAGTTGTCGCTATTGTTATGATTTTGGTGCGTGTGATTCAAGGGCGGCGAGTCCTTTAACAGCATAGCCCCTTGAAATTGTTGTCTGACTTTCAAGCTTTTTATGTTAGGAGAAACAAAATGAATGCTGCCAATATGCTTGTAGTTGCATTAATTATCAACGGTATTCTGGGACTGATGTATAGCCGTTTTGACTATGCCAGGGAAACTCAGGAAGCCAAAATAGGGGCATTGGAATTATCTGTTAAAAAGTCACACACTGTTTATATTCCAGTTTGGGCAAGTATCACCGCAATCATTGCAGGTAACGGTCTGTTACTGTTTGCCAATAAAAAAACCAGTACCTGAATACTATTCAATGCACTCAAAACTAGCCACGAGTAAGCCACAGTGTCTTTAACTGCGGCACGTTAATTCTTACCATCAAGGAGTTATTGTTATGAAAAAACCTTCTTTACTGCTTATTCTCCCTTGCATTCTATTAAGTCATCTAACGTTTGCAGAAGACTTTGCTATGCAGGCACACAGCCAAGGCGATGTCACTTTCATCAGTGGCGGGGTGGGGATTGAGGAACAAAATACGCTCCGCGCTATGCAGATGGACTATAACCTGAATCTGTTGTTTTCGGTGCAGGGAACAGGCAAATATCTCAGTAACGTAAAAGTCATTATTACAAATTCACAAGGCACCGTTTTTTTAGACACGGTTGCCAATGGTCCTAAACTGTTCGCCAATCTCAAACCAGGGCATTACATCGTAACGGCTAATCAAGGTGACCGTGTTGTTCGTAAAACCGTCACAATCGGCGCCCACAGAAGTTCGTTGTATTTTACTTGGCCTCAAAACTAACCCTTATTTTTTATTATTTGGAACATTCCCATGCAACACTTTATTAAATTTTTTGCCGCTTTCTTTTTAACCCTGAGCTTACTTGCGGCGGGCGGTTGTGCATCAACGTCAATACAGGAAGGGACAGGCGAGTATGTTGACGATACTGTCGTTACCAGTAAAGTAAAGGCCGCTATTTTGGGCGAAACGAGCTTAAGTTCTGCTGAAATTAATGTCGAAACATTTAAAGGCACCGTTCAGCTTAGCGGGTTTGTTAATTCCCAAGCCGATATTAACAAAGCTATCGCGATAGCGCGTCGTGTCACAGGTGTGACTTCTGTTAAAAATGATATGCACCTTAAATAAGAGGACTCATTGTGAAAACCACAGCCGAAGAGAATCAAACCATGAAAACAACAACCGATAAAGTCGCCAATTTTGCACATGAGACCGTTGACGCGCTTGCCGACGCATCTAATCAAGCCAGAGCCTCATACGATGAAAAAAGCGACCAACTGATGAACGCCGAGCAACAAGCGATGAAAGAGTGCCAAACATACATCCGTGAAAATCCAGTGACCTCTCTGGGGCTTGCGGTTGCAGGCGGTTTTTTACTAAGCCGATTGTTGAGTCGTTAACTGACTCAAACAGAGACCTCTGCGTTTTTTAAAACCGCAAAGGTTTGTTATTTCAACATCAAAATTACCCTAGAGAAATTTATTATGAACACAGCCGACAAAGTAGCGCATCTTGCACAAGATGCCGCTGATAGCGTTACCAGTGCAGGTCATCAAGCCAAAGCCGCGTTTGATGAAAGAAGTGACCAACTCTTACACGCAGAACAGCGTGCAGCGAAAAAATGCCGTGGTTATGTTCGCACCAATCCAGTGACATCATTGGGAATTGCTGCAACAGCCGGCTTTTTGGTGGGCAGTTTATTAGGCATAAGCCGTCGTTAAACAGTTGCTATTATGAGACCAAACGCAGCCAATGATGCCACGACACCGCATAATGAACCTATCGATTCCAACGTGTTAAACGATGTTCAGTCATTATGGCATGAGCTGCGGGGGGTCATCTATGAACACCTTCGGCTTGCCGCCTTAGAAACGCGGCGAGCAGGCGAAAGTCTAGTGATGATGCTTGTTGCAGGTATTTTGGTTGCTGTGTTACTGATTGGCGTGTGGTTAGGAATAATGGCAGCGGGTGTGCTGATGTTCATCGAACAAGGCATGATGGCAAGTACCGCTCTATTGTTTGTGGTTGTAGCCAATTTGCTAATCGTTTTACTACTCTGTGGTGTAATTCGCCAGAAGAGTTATTACCTACAATTTCCTGCCTTGCTGGGTAGTCTTAAGGCTATGCCAGCAAAACAAAGGACTAGGGATGAGCCATGACGCATTATTTTAACCCCGCTTCCTCGATGAATGCCCAAATCAAGAATACCGAACAGCACATACTCAACCATCAACGAGCTATTGATAGTCGTACAGAGGCACTGGCTGAAAAAATACAGCAACAAAGGGTTAAGCCTGCCAACTTGCTACTGGCGGCGAGTGTTGGGTTTATAGTCGGTGAACTGACGCAGTGTCGCTGTGGCAAGACGAGTCATCCACACGCTACAGAAACATCACCGTTAGAAAACGCGCTAAGTCTTATCGGTTCTGTCAAAACTTTATACGCGGCATTGCCCTTGGTGTTGATGATAAAGTCGCTATCAAGCCGACAAGTTTGAACAAGCTATAAAGATGAAGCCATTTAACAGTAGCGGCATCACCCTGTTGTAAGCACTTCCGTTTTTTATAACGGTTTTCAATTTCTCTCATTGGAGAACTCTCATGTCAGTTAGCGCAATTTTACTTGTCCTTGTTATCTTAATGTTAGTTGGCGCACTTCCTACTTGGCCACATAGCCGCGAATGGGGTTATAGACCTTCTGGCGGTCTTGGATTGGTGCTGATTATTTTGTTGATTCTAATTTTATTGTAGTGATTTACGGTGGATTGATAAGTAAATCCACCCTTGATATTTATTTACTCCGTACATGATAAAAGTGTTTTAGAAAACGCACTAGGATTTGATAACTGTAGCAATCAGTCTTGTGTTATCAAGATACCCACCCTTTTAAAAATTAGGAAAATAGCATGAAAAAATTAATTCCCCTTGTCGCTGTATCTTTGTTGAGCTTGACACTCGCGAATGTTGCTTATGCAGCGGATGTTCTGGATAAACAAAAGGAAGTTGCAGAAAAACAACAGGAAGTTAAAGCCGCCCAGAAAGAACTTGTACAAGAAAATAAAAAGGAAGCGGTCGAGCGAGGTCAGGAAGCGAATGAGTCAATGCAGCAAATTAGCAGAGCCAGTAAAATCATTGGCACGAATGTGAAAGATGCCAAAGGTGACAAGTTGGGTGACATCAAAGACTTGGTACTTAATCCAGAAAGCGGTCAAATGGCTTACGCAGTGGTGTCTTTTGGTGGTGTATTCGGTGTTGGTAATAAGTTATTTGCGGTGCCATGGAAAGCTCTGCATTGGACACGCGCGAAAGAATATTACACCCTTGACTTGGATAAGGCGACTTTGAAAAAAGCACCAGGATTTGATAAAAAGCATTGGCCAGACAGTGCCGATAAATGGGAACAGCAACGCGAAGGACTTGATCAGTTTTATCAAGTTAATCCTTAACACCAATATCAGGAGTCAGATTTCTAAGTCAATACTGTTGAATCAAAAGCCTGACTTCTGCCCTCACAAGCACCCGCATCTACAAAGTTTATCTCTGTAATTGCTTCTTCAAATGGCATTTCATTACTCTCAGAAAATCATGGATTACACGCATTGGAAATCACAAATAAGACCGTTCAGTAAAACTTTTTTCAAAGGTTTAATCGCTATTATTCCGCTAGTTTTCACGCTTTATTTACTGTTTTGGCTGGCTGGCAGTGCTGAATTAATGTTAGGGCATATCTTTAAATTTTTCTTACCCGATAGCTGGTATATAAAAGGCTCAGGCTTTGCTTTAGGGGTTGCCGCCGTATTTTTTTTCGGTGGCTTTTTGGAATCACGCACTTTTCGCAGGTTGTTCCATATTTTTGAAGAACTGGTCATTCAAATTCCGTTTATTAAAAACATCTATATCACCGTCCGCGATTTTAGTTCGCTTTTTTCACATGAAAATAGAAGTAAATTTACTCAAGTGGTTTTGGTTAATGTACCACCAGGCAATGGTCAACAAATCGGTTTTATCACAGTGTTGAATTTTGATGAGGTTTTGCCGACTTTTATTGCTGACGATCAAGTCGCTGTTTATTTGCCCTTCAGTTATCAGATGGGCGGCAATACGGTGATTATGTCGCGTGAAAATGTCACCGAAATAGATATGTCGGTTGAGAATGCAATGCGGTTTATCGCAACGGCTGGCGTGGTTGGCAATACCAATGAGGACAAAAGCAGCATCCATTCAAAAGAGTCTATTTCTTATAAACCCGCCCGTTAAAAGCGTATTCATTATCTGTGTTTTACGATTTAAACACCGCTCGCCGTTAAATTTTTCAAACTCCCACTTGACCACGTCGTGATTTACGGTGGATAAATAAATGAATCGACGCTTGCTATTTATTTGTTTAAAGCGGTTTTGTAAGAGCTTTTCCTTATGTTCGATAGCGTACCGACAAAATTTTAGTTTACCGTTAATCTGACTTCCTGGGTTGTCATAAACGTAGCCCTAATTAATCTCGTCATCGAGATACCAATAAACTCAGTCAGTTGGAGAACAGTATGCAAACAGCCGTTGAAGCTAAAAAAGAGACACTTGTGGAAAAAATAGTGGACGTTCAAGTAGCCAAGCAAAATCTTGATCACGAAATTAGAAAGGAATCCATTGAACAATCTCAAGACTATAACAAGTCCATGCAGCAGGTAAGCCGGGTCAGTAAAATTCTGAGTACGGTAGTAAAAAATGTCACAGGAGACAATCTTGGTGAGATTGAGGATTTAGTGCTTGATCCAGAGAGTGGTCAAGTTGCCTATGCCGTTGTGACCTTTGGCGGTGTTTTTGGTATCGGTAATAAATTGTTTGCCGTGCCATTCCAAGCATTGCGTTGGGTTCGCGATGAAGAATATTACGTTCTTAACTTAGCTAAAAGTGTTTTAGAAAACGCACCAGGATTTGATGAAGACCATTGGCCAAACAGTTTAAGTAAATGGGATCAGCAACGCGAGGAACTTCATCAGTTTTATCAAGTCAAATCTTAATAGAATAGGACATCAAAGTCATGCAATTAGGTCAATGCGGTTGACTTAAAAGCATGACTTTTTTACATAAGCCTCTGCTAGCATCCATTCACAGCACGGTTATACTGATTAAAACATTAACCAAATATTTTTATCAACTCCGTCACCGCCTGCATAAAAAAATCAATCTCCGCTTTTGTGTTATACATCGCAAACGAAGCGCGTGCCGTTGCAGGAATTTCAAAAAAATCCATCACAGGCATGGCGCAATGATACCCTGCCCGAATCGCAATGCCTTGGCTATCTAGCAGCGTGCCAATATCGTGTGGATGGATTTTATCAAGGGTAAATGACAAAATCGCCCCTTTTTCAGCCGCTTGCCCAATAATAGTCAAGCCCTTGATTTTCATCGCTTGTTCAGTCGCATAAACCAATAATTCATGCTCATAATCAGCAATTGCTTCGATGTCAATACTATTAATATAATCAATTGCCGCCCCTAAACCCACCGTATCGGCAATGCTGGGTGTTCCTGCTTCAAATTTATGCGGCAAACCTGCATAAGTGCTTTTCTCAAACGTCACGGTGCGAATCATATCGCCTCCCCCTTGATAGGGCGGCATGGCTTCTAATAACGCTTGTTTGCCATACAACACCCCAATCCCAGACGGCGCGTAGAGTTTATGTCCCGAAAACACATAAAAATCGCAATCCAAAGCCTGCACATCAATTTTTAAATGTGGAATCGCTTGCGCACCGTCGAGTAAAACAGGAATGCCTTTCGCATGAGCGGCGGCAACCATTTTTTTCACTGGATTGACAGTGCCAAGTGCATTAGACATCTGCGTGACCGCAACTAACTTGGTTTTATCCGAAAGTAATTTTTCAAATTCAGAATAAAGCAACTCGCCATTTTTATCTATTGGAGCAACTTTCAATACCGCGCCTGTTTGTTCGCAGAGCATTTGCCAAGGGACAATATTGGCGTGATGCTCCATTGCGGTGATTAAAATTTCATCACCTGCTTTAATATTGGCTTTACCATAAGTATTAGCCACTAAATTAATCGCCTCCGTTGCACCACGGACAAATATAATTTCTTTTTCACTTTTTGCATTAATAAAATTTTGCACTTTCTCGCGTGCTAATTCATATTTATCTGTGGCGCGTTGGCTCAAAGTATGTACGCCGCGATGGATATTGGCATAATCTTGCCGATAAAAGTCGCTGATACAATCAATGACCTGATTCGGTTTTTGACAACTTGCCGCATTATCAAAATAGATTAACGGCTTGTTGCGGATTGTTTGTTCTAAAATAGGAAAATCTGAACGAATTTTAGCTATTGGAAAAGTAGTCATTATTAAGTTATGATTTCAGTCACGTTAGTTGAAAATTACAGCAGACGGTTTTATCGTCAACCCTTTTTTAAGCGATGTTATTAAGTTGATACCATGATGACAACAAGCAACACAGTCCGCAAACATTTAACCGATATTTATGAATGGCAACGTTTAGGCGAGGCCAATATTTTTACACCCAACAGCCACCTTGAACTCATTGATGGAGAGATTTTAGAAATGGCACCAATAGGTTTTTATCATGCAGGGCATTTAAAACGATTAAACCAACTTTTTAGTCGTCTATTAACACAGAACCAAGCGGTTATCAGTATTCAAGACCCATTACAATTAAGCGATTTATCCGAACCTGAACCTGATTTTATGTTGTTGCGTCCCGACACGGATGATTACATGAGTCGCCACCCCAACGCAAACGATGTGTTATTGCTCATCGAAGTGGCAGACAGTTCGCTTTATTATGACCAAAACGAAAAACTGCGCCTCTATGCACGTCATGCTATCGCTGAATATTGGTTGCTGAATTTAAATGATTATTGTCTGGAAGTTTATCGCCAACCCCATAATAATTTATATCAACAAAAAACCACCTTACGCAAAGGCGATACCATTACATTATCACAATTAAATACCATTACCCTTAATATAAGCGACATTTTGTCGAATTAATCAATCGGCAATATTTGTAACAATTGTTTTTGCAATAAAGCTTTCAACGGCTCGAAACTAATTTTATCCACCATTTCATTCGCAAAGGCAAAAGTTAAAATATGTTTTGCTGATTCTTCATCAATGCCGCGTGATTGCAAATAAAAAATGGATTTCTCTTCTAATTGCCCAATTGTCATCCCATGCGCACATTTCACATCATCGGCATAAATTTCTAATTGCGGCTTGGTGTCAATTTCAGCATCCGCCGATAACAACAAATTGCGGTTATTCATTTGCGAATCGGTTTTTTGTGCATCTTTTGCGACAACAACACGCCCTTGAAACACCCCTCGCGCTCTATCTTTTAAAATGCCTTTATAAAACTCGCGGCTGATTCCATCGGGTTTGTTGTGATTAATCCGAGTATGATTATCCAAATGCTGACGATTTTTTCCCAAATACAAACCGTTTAATTCGCATTCTGCTGCGATTTCTAAATCGCAATGAATTTCAGAACGGGCTAATAATCCGCCTAAAGCAAAATTATGATGGGTGAATTTTGAATTTTCAGCTTGTTGAATATATACACCACCAAAATGAAAGGCTTTTTCGGATTCATTTTGTAATTTATAAAGCGTTAGTTCTGCATTATTTTCAAGTGAGCCTTCTAATACTGAATTGGATAAATAACTTTGGTTGCCATTATTAACAAACGTTTCAATAATGGTGGCTTGGGCATTTTCTTCTAAAATCACCGTATGATAGGTATTCACTATCACTTCTTTCGTGGTTAAATGAAGTATTTGCAAAGGTTTATCTAACACTTCATTTTCTTCTAAATTTAAATGTAAGCCATTATTGGCATGAAAAAAATTTAACATCAAAAAGCCATTTTTTTCTTTTTCAAGCACAGATTCTAAATCATCTTTATCTTCAGCTTCATATTCCATAGGAAGTGCGCAAATATCAATAGCTTTTGGCAAATAAGAAGCTTGTTCATTAAAATAGCCATTCACTAACACAAAGTGATAACAATCTTTAAGCTTCCACTGTTCTAAAACATCAAGATTACATTCTATTTCATTGGTAGCGAAAGGAAAATTCTTTTTTGCCAAAGCAGAAAGATTAGTGTATCGCCATTCTTCCTCACGCACAGAAGAGGAGATAAACGCATTAAATTTTTCGAGAGAATACGCTTTTAAAGCCATTAAATTATCGCTCCTCATGATTAAACTCCCTGCTCTAACCAGCTATAGCCTTTTTCTTCCAATTCCAAAGCCAATTCCGCGCCGCCAGATTTGACAATTTTGCCGTCCGCCAATACATGGACAAAATCCGGTTTAATATAATCCAACAAACGTTGATAATGGGTAATCATTACAAAAGCGCGATTCTCAGAACGCAGTGAATTTACGCCTTCGGCAACAATTTTTAACGCATCAATATCGAGTCCTGAATCGGTTTCATCCAAAATACAGAGTTGCGGTTCGAGCATTGCCATTTGCAAAATTTCGTTGCGTTTCTTTTCTCCGCCGGAAAAGCCTTCATTCACGGCACGATAAAGGAATTTTTCGTCCATATCTAAGGCTTTCACTTTCGCTTTCACCAGCGTTAAAAAATCCATTGCATCCACTTCTGAAAGTCCACGATGTTTGCGAATTGCATTTAACGCGGCTTTTAATAAATAGATATTGCTTACCCCGGGGATTTCAACAGGATATTGAAAGGCTAAAAATACCCCTTCACGCGCCCGCATTTCGGCGGGCATATCGAGTAAATCTTTATCGTTATAACTGACTGTGCCACCTGTGACGGTATAGCCTGCTTTGCCTGACAGGACGTGCGACAGGGTACTTTTGCCAGCACCGTTAGGCCCCATGATGGCGTGAATTTCACCTGCTTTGACTTCCAAATTTAAGCCTTTCAGAATGTGTTTATTTTCAACGTTGACGTTGAGATTTTGAATAGAGAGCATTGTTTTTTCCTATGATTTAATGGGGTTAATTCCCAAATCTTTGCAAATTTTATTTGCCAAAATATCGCTGATTTCGGCATGGCGTGGAATAGCGGAACGTTTATTTTGTTCAGGATTATGCCACCATGAATGTCGTCCGCCTTCTCTTAATAATTCACAACCTCGTAAATGTAAATAACGAATTAATTCAGAGCGTTTCATAATGCAATACGCTCTTCCCGATAATTTGTTCCTGCATTTAACAAAGCGTCTTCACGATTAAAGACTAAAGCTTCTTGTAATGTGATTTTTAAACTTTCCAGTAATTCAGCATAACTTGTTTCCTGACAATTTACGCCGGGTATTTCTTCAATCCAGCCCAGCCACCAATGACCATCTTCTTTTATAATTGCAGTGTATTCGTTTTTCATAATGGTTTTAAATGTTAATTCAATTGTCTAATGAATGAAAACTTATTAAATAAGACAGTTGGAATGCAATAGCTTTAGCTATTGCTGTGACGCATAAAAAGCTAAAGCTTTTTTATTCCGGTAAATATACGAGTTATTCAATTTTTATTCCCGATCGCCGTTTATTTCAATAAGTTTTCTCCTGCGGTTTTTTAACCGAAAACACGGCAAGTGCCGCTTGATAATCTGCCAGAGTTTTAAACAACGAGGTTGTTGCCTCAGCAACCAATAATTTGGCATCGCCATGGGCAATTTCTCGCAAATTCAGAAACAACAAGGTGCTATCGCCTAATTGAAAACGGGTGTGTTCGCCTTCTGCCAGTTGTTGTGCCGCTTGTTGTTGTTGTTGACTAAGTTCCAAGCGTTTTTTGATAGCGGTTAATGCAGAGAATACGTCTTTTACTTCTGCTTCAATTCTATTTTGCAACAGATTTCGCTCCCAGCTTAAACGTTGTAGATTAGCATTAGCCACCTGCGCACGCCCTGAAGCGACTCGTCTTTGTAATGGAATATCAATATTCACCCCAACGTAGAGTTCATTGCGGTTAGGCTTGTCTTTTTTATTGATATTATCACCAATGTCTGTAGCCGCCGACACCGATAAGTCAATTCCTGGCGCGATTTGATTGTTTTGCAGTTCTAATTCCGTTTGTATTTGTTCAAGTTGTAATGCCACACGTTTGAGTTCTGGACGTTCCTGTTTGGCAATTTCTTGTGCGGAAGCAACAGGTAAAATTTTGCCAGAATCATACGCAGGAAAACTGGGTGGCAACTGCTCTTTGTTAGGTAACTGCGGTTCTCCTTGCGCATTACGCCAGTACAAAGAAAGTTGAATCGCGGCTTGTTCTAAAAATCGTTGTGCGGCAACCTGACGTTCTTGTCGTTCAATAATCGCGCGTTGATTATCTATAATTTCGATTTTTGGAATATCCCCCGCCGCTGCCCGTTGTCGAATCCCCGCATCACGTTGTTCTGCAAGGGTGAGCAATTGTTCGGCAATTTTTAAGCGTTGTCCTGCTAAAATCCAATCCCAATAACGATGCGCCGCTTGCCGTTGCACATCGAGCAACATTTGTTCGTAATCATAACGAGCAACGTTTTGTCCCAGTTCTGCTTGTTTTAAACTGGCGCGGCGACGGTCAATATCGCGGTTGCGCCACAGAGGAACGTTAACCCCTACTCGGAATTCGCCATTTTGGGCAGTGAGATTTTTGCCATCGTAAACCGGATAATCGCCCACACCTCGTCGCCAGCCGCCAAAAAAAGTCGTTCCGCCAAGGCTTGTGGGCTGTTCTAGGCTAACATCATTATTTTGATTTTCATACAAACCAGCAACCGACCAGCGGTTTTGTGATTTTAACGTGGTATCAAAAGCCCCTTCCGCGCTCAAATATTCACCTTGTGCGGCTGCAATACGTTGTTCACTCGCCATTAACATCGGAAAAGCGTCTACGGCTGAATTAACCACGTTTTCAAGGCTTAAGGGCTTTTTATCTTGCGCCTGACTCGGTGTAGCAATATTCAGCAAAACAAAAAAGAAAGAAATCAGATAACTATTTTTCATCGTCTTTTTTATCCTCATCTTTTTTCTTTTCGCTATCATAACCGCTATCTTTATCTTTATCGTCTTTATCCAACGAATGCTCAGGCAACACTAAAGGCGGAAAGTTGTTAAAAATACGCCAGAGTTCATAACCTAATCTGACACGCCCTAACAATACCCAGCCGTTGGTACGCACGCCTTGGCGCAAAAAACGATCTGATGGCCAAGGAATATCGTGAGGGTCGGGTGTTACGAGCAATCGAAAATGCCCTTTACCATCATCAGTTGAGTCAATCAAAGAAACTTTGCCTGCAAATGAACCCATTGAAAACTCAGGCCAGCCACCAAATTGAATGGAGGGATACCCCTCAAACTGCAAACGGACGGGGCTGCCTGTAATGACTAGCGGTAAGTCATTGCCATCCACCCATAATTCTACCGCTCGTTCAGCCGTGTGCGGAACTAAGATAGCGATAGCCTGCCCTGATTTAACTAATTCAGCATTGGGATTTGCCAAAAGACGTAACACAATCCCATCACGCGGCGCGGTAATGGTGAGATTTTTTTGTCGCGCCATTCGAGATTGCAGTTTTAATAAATCCGCCTTCACATAATTTTTATCTTCAATGGCTTTATTCAATTCGGCGCGAGACTTTTGAATTGAAGCATTGGTATCGGCGGTTAATTTACGAAAATCCGCTTCCATTGCCGCAATTTCACTCACAGCAGATTGCAAGCCGGCTTCAGAGCGAATCACTTCTGCATTGCGTTGCGTTGATTCAAGCTGGCTCAGTTCTAAGGTTCTATCCGAAGATAACCCTTTGTTTTGCAATTGACTATGCCGCGCCAAATTAAGTTTTGCCGTTTTTGCTGCTGCACTGTTTGCCAATAAACCCTGACGTGCGGCTTGTTCGCGTTGCTTTGCCATTGCAATCCGTGATTGTGCTGCCGATAGGGCTTGCGGACGTGCCAGCTCGGTCATGCGTAATTGTTCCTGAAAAGTTTCCACCCGACTTTCCACCGCTTTTTGCCGATCGAGCAAAGCGAGCTGTTCATTGTGTAATCTTTCCAGTATTAAAGGATCATTATCAAGCAGTTGTGCGATGATTTGCCCTTTTTTCACCGCAGTTCCCTCTTTCACCAACCACTCAGTAATCCGACCTTCAACTGGCGCACTAATCGCTTGTTGTCTTTCAGCTGGCAAATAGGCAATCACTCGCCCGACACCGCGAATGTTTTGCTGCCAAGGCGTAACGGCTAAAAACAACATCAACACCAAAAACAACCACACCAGAGAACGGGCAATCCTCTTGACTAACGGCGCAGTGACCGCATAAGGCAAATTGGCTAATTTTGAACTGGAAAAATAGCTTTCTTCTAAATCAGAATGTGTTTTGTGCATCATGAATTCCTCTGTTTAGATGTCAACCAATACGCCATTTTTAATCCAAGCCGGCTGTTTGCACCGCGCAATCACCTCAGGATGATGACTGGTAACAAGTAAAGTCCAAGGAGCATGTTCAGCAAATAGATAATCTAATAGATTAGGCAAAACACGCGAATCAATTTTATCCAACGTTGCGTCCAACAACAGTAAACGCGGTTGTGCTGCAATGGCTCGCGCGAGTGATAAACGCAAGCACTGTTCAGGTGTTAGCGGCGCACCGTTGGCCGATAATTCGTGATTTAACCCTTGTGTTAAACCCGCCACCACTTCGCGCAAGCCCACTTTTTCCAAACTATCCCAAATTTGCGCTAACTCAATTTCACGATTAAGACGCAAATTATCCAACACCGAGCCTTCCAGAATTTCCGCATCGCGCACTAAACAAACACTGTCGCGCAACAAATGCAGGTTTAAATCACGCAAATCATGATCATTTAAACGAATATAACCTGAAATCGGCAAGCGCAAACCATATAAAATATCTAATACACTCCCTCTTTCGACTGCACCGCTAAGAACCCGTTTTTCACCCGCCGCTAAACGCAGACTAAAACCTTGCAACACATCCAGATTAGGACTTTTCGGCAAAAACACCTGATTAATTTCCACTTGATAAGGCTGGTCAGCGATTTTAACCAAATGACCCTGCACAGTTTCCTGTGGAATATCTAGCAGATGTTCCAGTTTGTCACCACTGACGATCAGCGAGTAAATACTGCTCAAGGTTTTCCCCATGCGGGTTAATCCGTACATCATATTGCTAACAATCAATTCAGCGGCAATCAGTTGTCCTAAACTAAGCTGCCGTTCTATCACCATCCAACCGCCCATGCCTAATAATAAGGTGTTAGCCAGGGTGTGCAATACCAAACTACTGCTATTTTGGCGCGCCAAAATTGAAAAATGTTTCGCATGGGCATTGAGATAATTCTGCGCCACTTGTTCTGTTTTATGGTCTAAAAAAGCCTGAGCAGTCACTGATTTATTGATTATTTGGGTACTGGCAATATTTTCTAACCAAGCCAACACTTCATATTTGGCTTTTGACTGCGCGATTGCCGTTTTGATGGCATTTTTACCAAAACCAAACAAAATAATGCTAATACTTAGCAACAAAAACAGATCAAAAGCCAGCAACAGAGGATGATAAAACGCCAGAAGAATCATGCCGATAACGGTTTGCAGGATATAGCCTAATGTTTCCAGCAAAATAGAGGTTGCGGACTTATTCAGATTGACAATATCCAGAAAACGGTTGACCAATTCAGGCAAATGATGGTGATCGCTATTTTCGATATGGGCTTTTTGCAAGCGAGCAGCGGTTTCATCCAACACTCTCACAAACAACCGACGTTGCAGCACATCCATCACATAAAATTGCAAAGCAGACAGCGTGTTACTAAAACCAACCAATACCAAAAGAATTAAGGAAAGAACAACCAATGGCTGAAATAGCGCGCCGAATGCAACGGTATTCACCAAGGTTTGCACTGCAACCGGTGTTGCTAAAGACATCAAACCAATGCCTAAACCGTAGGTAATCAGGGTGATAATATCATCCCGTTCTAAGATGATAAGCTGTTTAATCAGATGCAATGAAGTGTGTGGAGTAGAGTGCATAAGTCATCGTTTAAATTTTGAATCATTTGATAAGTTTACAAGACAAAACTTTCTCATAGCTTTCAACTTCTTGAAAAATAAAAATCAAACTTCTTTAAAGTCCGTATTGTTCAAATCTCGTTGTTTTTTATGGTAGTTTTTTTGAAAATGGCAGGAATTAAGCTAAAGTTAAAATCCCTAATAAATAACATTTTTGGGTTGAAAAAGGCTTTTTTTCATTCGGTGAAAACTTCTGTTAAATCAATTTTCAAATCAGGAAAAAGACAAGGAGAAATAAAGCCATCCTGTGCGTAAATTTGATGTAACTGATAACGCTGCGTTTCTGGATTTAAAATAAATTGGTGTATTGCTTCTTCATACGGATAAACCAGCCAATATTCACTTACGCCGTTTTCCTGATACAGCTCATATTTTAATAATAAATCTTTTTTAGCATTGCCTTTAGAAACAATTTCGATAATCCAATCGGGTGCGCCGTCACAACCTTGGGTAGTCAGTTTATTTTTATCACAAATCACAGATAAATCGGGCTGTACTACCGTATAAGCATCATCATCCGTTAAATGCTGTTTTTTGCTGTCGTATAATTTGACATCAAAAGGAGCGACAAATAACTTACAATTTTTATGTCGTAAATAATGGGCAATTTGATACGATAATTCGCCGGAAATATCTTGATGTTTTAAATTCGGCGCAGGAGCCATTAACATCACTTTCCCTTTGATTATTTCCACCCGCTCATTAAATTTCCAGGTTAAATAATCGGCATAGCTGTAGCTTTTATTTAAGTCTAATTGTGAAAATTCGGTGATTGTGGTCATGGACTATTTCCTAATTATAGAAACAATAAACGCTTCTATTTTTTGTTGCGCTTCGGGTGGTGTGTTCTATGTCGTTTAAAAGTTGGGCAGTGTTCATGTTATTTGTCCGCCTATTTTGAATAAGGGCCTAAAAATTTATCCCCATTAAAATGGATTAAATGGTCTGGATTATCCGCTATCCATACTTCAGTTTCCCAAGCAATTTCAGTAATCCATTTTTTAAATTCTGACCTATTCAAAAAAGCCGTGACATAAACAATGTCAGCAGTACAAGTTGTGGTCATATTTTTTAATTCCAGTAGTCTTGTTTCACTAATAGAACCACTGCTATGAACTGCTTCAATCAGATAAAGCCAGTTGTTTTGTGCATGATAAGCAATAATGTCGGGTAGTTTATCGTGCGATAACTCAAAGAATTTGAGTGACTTTAATTGTTCTTCATCGACATAAAGAAGTTTGTTAGAGGTATCTCCTACATACAAAACCTGAGAGCCTTTTCCATATCGTGGTAAAAATTCTTCAATAATAAATTTTTGCAGCAAATTATGAAAGCCAGATGACAATTCTAATTTTTCACCCGTAGCGAAAATAATAGGAATTTTTTCAATAGCTCGCTCTCTAGCAAGTTGATTTTTTAAAGAGACTTTTCCAGTTAAATAATTTTCAAGATTATGATTCCAATGAGGGGTTTGATAGCTTTTTATCAATTCCATGAAGCCAGATTCTAAACTATAACCTCTGGTTGGATCATTTGTTGCCGCATTTAGATTGTCAGCATTATTGATAATTAATCCAGCTAAAACTAATAACTTTAAATCTTTACGACGAATATCATCATAAGAACCGCTTGAGATATTTTCTTCCAAATAAGCATTATGAAAATTAATAATATCTCTGGTTTTTAAGTTTTGTTTATCAGAAGCTTGTGTCCATTCGCGCGTTACGTTTGCAACTGCTAAAAAAGCCATTGCCATACGTTCAATGCCACGTTCTGTTTTATCCGCTATTGGAATACCAACGCAGTTTAAAATATCAATTGCCTCATTGATTATTTTTATAATTGCAGGCGACTTGTTAATTTTCGTTAGAATTCGCATAACAAACTCGTTTGCTTAATTGGCATTTTCTTTTTTGGAATATTGTTGACCTGTGGTCTTTCATTAGAATTGATTAAACAATTTTTGACAGATTCAGCAAGTTGAAAAGCTAATAAAGGCGGTACAGCATTTCCTATTTGATAAAACTGCTGTGTTTCTGTTCCCATAAATTCAAACCAATCTGGAAAACTTTGCAATCGAGCGGCTTCTCTGACAGAAATACGTCTGCGTCTGCCATCGGTCAATTTAACCCGTTGCATATCCCCTGTAGGTGCTGCAATATTGCGGCAAGTTAATGTTCTGGCAGGCTTGTGAAAATATAAATCTCTGGGATTAACACAATGCGAAGCTTTTTCATATTTAGCGACATAATTATCCATTGAAGGCGTTAATATTTTACTTTCATCGTGAATGCTATTAATTAAATCCCCAATAGCATCTTGAACGGTTACTTTATGAGCTTCTATTTTAGGAAAGTTAAAATCACCTCGATGCCCAATTACAAATAACCGTTCTCTATTTTGAGGAATACCAAAATTTACTGTATTTAATAACTGATAACTAATTAGATAACCTGAGTTTTCTAATTCAGCTATGATTTTTTCAAAATACTCTTTATTGGAATATAGCATTCCTCGCACATTTTCAAACAACCATAGTTTAGGATTTAATTCTTGAATGGCTTTAATAAAAATTGGAAAGCCATTTCTTTCATCATTAATGCCTTTTTGTTGTCCGCCTACACTGAATGGCTGACAAGGAGGTCCGCCAATAATAATATCAATTAAGTGTTGATAATCTTTATCAAGGGTTAATTTTTCAGCAATACAGCAACCATGCAAATTTTTGTTATACGTTTTAACAGCAGATTGTTCCATTTCATAGCCAATTGTTTCAAAACCTGCTGCTTCAAATCCTAATGATAAGCCGCCGCAACCTGCAAATAAATCTAATACTTTGTACTTAGAGTTTATTTTTGGGCGTAAAGTATTGTTTATTTTTTGAACGTAGTTGATTATTGACATTGAAAAGTTAAATTACAAATAAGTGGTAATTGTTCTATATCATTTAAAAGTTTGGCGTTCATTTTTATTACCAATAATTATAAAATCTATTGTTTGTTTGCATTTATTTTTATAGCTTGTTCGATATAATACCGTAGAATATCTTTGTTAATTTCTTTTAGTGACAATACTCTGATCGCTTTTCCTGTACCTGTTAAAAAGTTAAATTTATCCTCCATTTTAATTCCTTTTAAAAAACCAAAATCAATGCCATAAGGCATTGTTCTTATATGGCAAATACCACCATTGTTATCAGCATAAGTTGTAATTCTTTCTTTTTTTGTTTCTTGAATACCTTCAAAAGATAGTAAATACTCTCTCGCCTCAAGAAAGAGGACTTTATATTCAGATTGTAAGTCTTTATCAAATTGCATAATTATTAACCCACAGATCCTTCCAAACTCAACCCTAACAACGCCTGCGCTTCCACCGCAAATTCCATCGGCAATTCCTTAAACACCTGCTTACAAAAACCATTCACAATCATCGACACCGCATCTTCGGCAGAAAGCCCGCGTTGCTGACAGAAAAATAATTGGTCTTCACTAATTTTAGAAGTTGTCGCTTCGTGTTCAACTTGCGCGGACGGTTGTTTGACTTCCACATACGGAAACGTATGCGCACCGCATTTATCGCCCACTAACA
>Ga0316608_1000339_pt1 | contig 23319 bp, 49 predicted proteins | sample MIS2016152B_MG_FD_207673 | JGI IMG/M metagenome (GOLD analysis project Ga0316608, IMG submission 207673) | Microbial mat bacterial communities from Middle Island sinkhole, Lake Huron, Michigan, United States - MIS.2016.152B | ecosystem: Environmental > Aquatic > Freshwater > Lake > Sediment...
CATTTCATCAGCTATTTGATAACTTCTTTTAACTAATTCATCATAATTATGAATATTCCAAGCAAGAATATTCATACCATTCATAGCTTTAGCTGCAAAATAATCTCTTAAAGTCATTCCTTTATATTCATCTAAACAAGTGTTTGCATCTAAAGGAAATGCCCAAGGATTATCTGGTTTTTTATTATTTTCCATAATTTTTAATTATTTGTGACACTAAACCACGATTTTTCTTTATTTTTAAATTCAACCCAATCTCCAGATTCCACAATAGAATCTTTTGATAATTCATTTACATAAATATATGTGAAAGCTTTACCCCAAGGTGTATTAATTTCAATTCTATCGTAAAAACTTGCTTTTTCTCCAGGACGATAACCTTCTAATCTATCTAAAGTTTCTAATGTTTTTTCATCAACTTCATAAACTTCCATTACAACTGAATGATTACCATTTAATTTTAATCCTGGATAATAACTTAATGAATGTAAAGTATATTCAGGTTCTGTTGTAAAAGTTCCTTTATATACAGAACTTGATAAATGATATTGATGATTTGACATCTCGCGTCTTAAACTTCCATAACAGCTTACTAAAAATTTTTTATTCATCATTTTAATTTTTTAAATTCTTCATATAAATAATCTATAGGATGATTTTCTGTTAAAACTATAATGGAAGCGTATTCAAGTTCTAATTTATTAATCAAGTGTGTCATACAAAATTCAAACCAGTGAATTTCTATTTTATCTTCAATATTTATTTCATTATCGTAATCATCACTTACTAAGAATAAACTCCATTCACAATAATAGTCATCAGTAAAGCTAATGTTATTTTCAGGAAACAATACTTTACATATTTTTAATAATTTAGCTTTATGATCTTCTGTTAATTCTATATTTTTCATAATACATTTTCTTTTTTGTTACCAATTACTTTTTTATAATTTAAATATTCAACCCAATCACCATTAACTATAATATTTTCTTTAGATTGTGCTACATTTGTAAAATACATTATAATTTCTCCAAATGGAGATAATACTTTTTCTTTTCTATAATCTTGTGGATATTCTTCAAAATCTGGATAATAATTATAACTTCTTTCTATTTTATCTAAATTTGGTTCATCTACTTCCCAAACTTCTACTTTAATTGAATAATTTCCGTTAAGTTCAGCAATACAGCAATCATCTTTTTCTACATCATAGATATTATAAATAGGTTCTGTAGAATAAGTTCCTATTAGTTTACAACTTATTTTATTTAACATACTATTTAAACAACCTTCTTTTCTATAGTCATCATATAATCCTATTAGAAACTTTTTTTCCATTTTTAATTTATTTTTAAGTTCTTTACGTTCTTTTTTTAATTCAACTTTTGTTTTATAACCTGGAGATCTTTTATTATTTCTTCTCATAAATTTTAAATTTTTCATAAAGATAATCTATAGGATGTTGAAATGGAGAATTATTAAAACATATCATTCCAAAATTTAAAACACATTCTTGTATATATACAGGATTTATTTCTTTTTGATTTGATAATATTTTATTTAACAGTTTCCAACAAAATTCAAACCAATGAATATCAGTTTTACTAATTTCTATTTTACAATTTTCATAGTCTTTTGTTAGATAAAATGTAAAATAATCCCATATCATATAACCCAAATCATCCTCACCTCTTATAAATTCAAATGTATATTCAGGAAATAATATTTTACACATTTCTGATAATTTAGATTTATGAGCTTCTGTTAATTCTATATTTTTCATAATTTTTTTATATTTTTATAAAATTATATTCTATTTGTGATTTTGTGTTAAAATAAATATTATTTATTTTATGTACTATATTTAAATTATTAAAAATATTTATAGCATTTCTTTTAAAATTTATATCTAAATTCACACTATGTAAAAAACCACCACCTAATCTAGGGTTAATATCAATTATATAATATTTATTATTTGAAATTATCACATCAACATCTATATTACCAACATAAGGTATTAAACTAGCTAATTTTTTACCTAAATCAATAAGTTTTGGGTCGTTAGATAATTCACATTTAAAAGTAGTTCCTGCTTTTATTAATAATTTCTTTTTAGCACAAACATATACGTTATTTTTTTTATCTTTTAAAATATCTAAATTGTATTCATCTCCTTCTAAAAAATCTTGAACTAAATTCTCAACCTTAGTTTCAACTAGAGTTCCTTTTTCCCAAATTCTAAAATCATAACGACCTGTTGAATTGCAAGGTTTTGTTATTATTTTTTTATAAGTAAAAAAAGGTTTTTCAAATTTAACAATTTTTTTAATATCAAAGTCATTGTTTTTAAGAAAATTGTTAGTTTCAAATTTATTGTTAAATAAATTGCACCATTTTAAATTAGGAATAAAATTAATAAATTTATGATTTTCTTCTTTTAAAGTATCTTCATCTTTAACGATAATTAATCTTTTTGATTTGTTTGTTATTTTAAAATTTTTACTAAAAAAAGTATTCCAATGATTAAGTTCATTACAATTAATTAAATTTAAAGTTTTTAACTGTTTTGTATATTTTTCTATCATTTTTTATTTATTTTAATTTATAATTAGGTAATTCTTTTTTTCCAAATTATTCCAGTACCATAATCACTATATGCTTTATAATACTTTTTAGTTATAATATTTTGAATAATTGTATTACAACTATTTTTATATTTTTTTACTGTTACATATCCCCAATATTCAAATGTTATAATTATGTGTATTATTGGTATTCCAATTATTAAACATATTAAAAGATATAGATTTTCATTTTCAAAACATTCTTTCATAATTTTTTATTTATTTGTTAATATTTTTATTTATTTTTTTATTATTTTAATTATATAATAACCATTTTGACCAGAATAATCTTTTACATCATAATCATTAGCTGTCATAAAAAAATCTATATTGTTTATAAAATTAGCAGCGCAACAAATCAAATCACCTTCTTTAAAAGTTTTAGAAATTTTAATAGATTTTATATTTAAATCTAATGTTGCAGTTTTAATATATTCTTTAATTTGTTCTAATGTAATATTTTTTTGATTCATAATTTTTTTATATTTTTATTAATTTATTTGAATTTCAATCAATTTATAGTTTTCTTCAATTTTTTTAATTTCTAAATCATATTCTAAAGAAGATAATGTTTTTAAAATATCTTTTTCAAATAAGTTATAGTTAGCAAAATGCATCATTTGTTTTAACGGTGTTTTAGCTTCCAAATATCTTTCACCTCTAAAATATTCACATTCTGGTAAATTATAACTATAAAATTTTTTTACAGATACTTTTAAACTTGTATGTATATAATTTTCATTATTTTTATTACAAATGTAAAATTGATGATGACCTTTATGACAAGAAGTAAAAAAATGTTCTGGTGTATTTAGTATTAAAGCATTTTCAAGAATAAAATATTCATTTTTATCTGAAATTAAACCTAATATATTTTTTTTAAAATCATAAAATATACGAGCATTATAATTTGATTTGTGTTCAAAAAATTCTTTTGATTCCCACAATCTATGTTCATTAATAACCGATATTAAATAATCTTTAATTTTATTATTTTTATTTTTATCATTACAATAAAATAAAATTTCTTCATCTGGTTCATCATAATAACAATCTGGTTCTAATATTTCAACATATTTATATATTTTCATAATTTTTATTTATTTGTTAATATTTTTTATATTTTTAAAAAGGTAATAATGTTTCATATAATAATATGTGTTCTGCTGCTTCTTTACCATAATTCTTAATTAAATCTGAAAAATCTTTAGATTTATATTTATCTGGAATAAAACTATCAATTAATCCATATTCTTTAGCAAATTTATCAGCAAATATTCTTCCCCAGTTAGGAGTTTTATCAAAATCATTATCATATAATAATTCAATATTTTTAAATCTAGATTCTAATTGTTGAAATACGTGTCTTTTTGGTAATACATTTTCAGATTGCATTGCAATTGCTGGTAATTTTAAAACTTCATAAATACACATTACATCTTTTAATGATTTAGTGATGATTAAAGTATCCGCAGTTTCTGGTAATTGTGTCCAACCTTGCCATACAGAATTATTATGATTATTAATCCATTTATAATTTTCACTATAAGGTTGATATATTTTATATGTTTCAATTCCATCTTTTATTTCTATAAAACAGTATGCATATTTATCAGCAGGAAAACATTTATCTCCAATAAATATAAAACTTATTGGTTGTACATTAAAAAACTCTAATGTTTCTTTACCAATACCAAATTGTCTCCAGAATAACACATCGTGTGATTGCCATTTTCTAGCTTTTTTACCAAGATAATATCCAGTATATTTAGATAACATATCATCTTTAATAATCCTAACTTTAGGTGTAATATTGTCACTTTTAGGATATATTTTACAAATATAATCATCTTGAAGATTAAAATCATTTGCAACTTTACTTAAAGCTTCAAAATATGTCAAACCATCTCTTAATCTTAAAAACTGTATAAAATCACCTTTTCCAAGCTTAAAATCATTAAAACATATTTCATTACCTTCACCAACAAAGAATCCAAATGAAGGGTTCTTTTCACGTCTTAGAGGTGATAATATTAGTTTACCTAACATTACTTCATCATCTATATAATATTGAAATATTTCTAATTCATTAAAATATTTTAAAATCTCAGATTTAGATATTAATTGTTTTTCTTTATTTAAATTAAACATTTATAATTTTTTTAAACGATTATAACATTTTAATTCACAATAAAATTGATGCTCATAAGAACGTCGAGCTTCTTTATGTCCTAAATTATTAAGTATAAATAATAATTTTTCATAATCAAAATCTTCTTTTTTATATTTTTTAAGAAGTCTTTGTTTTTTAATTAATTTTAAAATATATTTTATCATAATTTTTAATTATTTATTTTTACAAAAGTTTTGTATAATTTTATTAATTCTTTACGTTGTTTAATTGTTAATTTTGTAGTTCTATTTTTTTTAATACCAGATGAAGTAAAATTAACATTATATATTTTATCTAATAATTCATCTTCTGTACGAAAACATTCATTAGATTTTTTCCAAACATTGTTAATTTTATATTTTTCATTATATTCACAATGGTTTTTTATTTTTTCAACTATTCCTGTTTTTACTATTTTATCAAAATAATATACTATTTCATTTTTATCAAAATTTGTTTTCATAATTTTTTAATTTTAGTTAATATTGAGGTTGAGGCAGGATTTGAACCTGCACTGTGTACCTGTCGTGACGGACTAATTCTCCGTAGTAGTGTTATTTCACAACGCTTTCTATATTACTCACTCGCAAGCTGTTCTACCAATTGGACAACTCAACCACCAGAGATTAAATCTCTAATTTATTCTACCATATATCTGCAGAAGATTTTGGAGCTGTACCTGATTCGTCTGCTTTTGGAGCATCTGCTTCAGGACGTTCTAAAATATCTGTATTACTTGGTTTTAATCTATCAAAGCTAACATCTTGTTTTTGAATGAAATTAAACATTCTTAAACCTAAGTATTTAGATGGTTTTGCAGTATATCCGTAAGATACAAATACATCTACTTTTTTACCATCTGAATTTTCTTTAATAACTTTAAACAATGTATTCATTGCATCAAGGTATCCGTTTACTTCAGGATACACAAAATCTTCAGGAACTACCGCATCTGCAATAGATTTAACACGTTGATATGTCATTTGCTGACGTTTATCATCATCATCTGAATTAATGTAAAATCCTTGATTAATTGGCATACCACCTGATTCATCAGATACTACAACTTTATAATCTGGATAACTATCTGGTTCATCAACCTTTCTTTTCTCGACAGTAATATTAACACCTACAGCTTTTCCAGCCACACCATTGTTAAACACTGCACTCCCTGCTACTTTTTCATTTAGATTAAATGTACTCATATTCTTTTCTTTTCTTTTATTTATTTATTTATTGGCTTATATATATTTTTGAATTTTTAAAGAATTCTAACTTGTAGAACATCTTTAATTACTCAACAAAAATTTTATCCCAATGAGAAATAAATTTACCATTTTCATCAGATTCTAATAATACAATTTCTTGATTTTTAAGATGTTCTGGTCTAGCACCTACGGATAATGATTCTGCAGTTTGAAAATTTACTATTGTTTTATTATCTTTACGATAAACATATCCTATTGCATCTGATTTACTACATAATATAGAAGGTGTTTTACCCGCTAAATCAATCATACGTTGAGTTAATTCTTTTCCTTGAAATTCAACTATTTTATCTTTTGTATGAGCTGAAATAATTAATGTTTCACATAACTCTTCCAATTCTTGTACAATTAATAAAATTGCATTTCTTAAAATACCCCAACCTTGACCATTAGGTAATGTTAATATATCATCTCCTTGGAAGTTTCTACCGATTGGTGTAGATAAATGCATTTTAAGTGCTAAATCTGGAGCATAATCATTCTCTAATGCAGAAATAGTATCTATTGTGATATATTTGTAAATATAACCTTTATTTGCAGCATTTGCTTCTTTAATTTTATTAATGACTTGTTTTAAAGCTACGATAGGTTTAATATCTTCTTTTCTAGCAATATCTTTTACATTAATTTTTAAAGCATTTACGTATCCTGCTCCGTATTCTAAATCCAGTATTAAATTATTTTCTAACATTGCCAAAGCTGTAGTTTTACCTGCTTTTGGAGATGAAAATAATATTAACTTATTTGGATTTATTTGAGTAACTTCTATTCTTTTTATTGGTAAATCTACCATATTTTTAATTTATTTATTTGTTAATTATTAACAAAGATATAAATTATTTTTTTAACATTTTTATTATTTTTAGATATTTTTATTTTATATCTTTTATTTTACATTGTAAAAAGTTACACATTGAATTCCCAGTATATTTCAATAACATCTCTTTAGTTTTTGGAATTATGTTTGGATAAACAAAACTATGATTACCGTGTCCATAAGCATTACTATTATCAACATTATTTTTAATACAAGTCATCATAAATTCAAGATAATCTAAATTTCTTGGTTTACGTTTACAAATATCTATAAAAAATTGTTCATTATTAAAACTTTGATTTTTATACCACAATATTCTAATAAAATTAAGTAATAATAAATTTAAATAATGATTTGATAATAATTTATATCGAATATAACTTAAACCTTTAATTTTTACAAATTTACAAGGTATAATTTTGTTTATTAAATACACAATTCTTTTACGTTGTTTATCTGTAATTTTAGATCCAATATATTTATCAACATAAATATCTGTATTAAAATATTTACTTTTATTTAATCCTGCCCAACAAGCATTATTACTATTTTGAACTAATTTATTATTTTTTAAATGATATATATAACAGTTATATCCTCTCATAATTTTTTATTATTTTTTAATATTTTTTATAAATTCGTAAACTTCTTTAATTTTAGGATCTGAAGGAAGTGGTAATTCTTTAAAATAGTTGACAGCTCCATCAAAATATAATGGACAAATAGTTCCTGCTCCACCATCACGAGATATTATAATTTCAACAAATCTTATATTGTCTTTAAATTTAGTAATATCATAGCCTAAATATTCAGGTATTTCGTGTTTAAAAGGATTGAAAATACCAATCATCATATTACAATCTCTTGCAATTAATTTATTATCACCAAGATTAGCTACCGAAGGTCTTAAAGCGCCTGCTTTTTTATGTTCAATATTTTCACCAGCAATGGCTTGTTGAATAACTACAACAGGTATGTAATTAAACCTATTTCTAAGTTTAATTAAATAATCTGAAGATAATAACGATATACTTTCGTGTAATGATAATTGTGTTCCATTCAATTTTTGAGGACTTATCAAACCAATGTGATCAATAATAACCATTACATATTCCTCGGAATCATTAGGTTCATATCTATCTTCAACTTGAGTTATTTCACCTTTAATTACAATATTTCTATAATAAATTGTACCGTTAGCTACCGCATATTTACGAACTAAATCATAAATTCCTGTAGCGTGACGTACTGAATCGATAAATTCAACAATTTCTTCAATTTTATCAAAATATTTTTGATATTTAGATATAATTTCTAAAACTTCAAAACTTAATACTTTTTTAGCGTGTGTAGATTTTAAATCTGTTGGAGAAATTCTCAAACCTTCTTTAACATAAAGTATATTTGCAAAACAAGCTAACATTTTTTCTTCTTTAGAAAGTTCTAAGGTGAAGTAAAATATTTTTAATCTTATATCAAGATTATCATCAACTATTTGTTTAATTGTATTAAATACAAATAACCAATCTGTAAGTTGAGTTTTAGCTGCTTTAGATTGTGCTGTTATTTGATAATATTTACCTTGTTCAATCCCTGGAGAATTTTCTTCAAATCTTGGTAATCCCCAGGGAATACAATTTATTTTACCATTTAAAATCCTTTCTCTTTTGTTTACAATATTTTCATATACTCTAGAAAATAAAGATTTTTTTTCTTCATTCATTTATTTTAATATCTTCTTTTGTTAACCCCATTAAAGTTATAATATCATCAAATGAATATTTACCTATTCCAGATTTATTAGTTTTCATATATGATTTATTATAATTAGCACAATATTTAATATTATCATTTTTATATAAACCATATTGAAGTACCCATTTATTAGCACTATCACATAAAACTAAACATGAGTTATAATAATTATCTAAAATTTTTTTAATAACTTTAGCTACAGATTTATCAGAAACTCTAAAATATGTTTTACTTATTAACACAATTTCATCAAAACTTCTAAATTTATTTTTATCACATTGTAATTTTTTAAATTCAGGATCTAAATAAGTGCTATCTATAGAACATTTTAAAAAACCTTTACCACTTAATCTTAAAACTTTAACTAAAAATGTATATAACGTGTCATTAGGTTTTCTAACAATATCTTTTACATATAATTTCATTAATTATCTAAATTAGATTTATAAAAACCCCATAGTTTAATTTGATTACCACTATTAGGATTTATTTCTTCTATTGTATTAAAATCTGATATTTCATTTAAAATAGTAACTGGTTCTTCATTTAAACCATCTAAACCATTAATATTACAAGACATTAAATAAATTGCACCATTATAACTATTTATTTTATTTTTAATATAATTTTTAAAATGATATTTAATTAAAGCTTTTGTTAGTGAAGATAAGTCTTCTTCAGAAATTTCTTCTGTATTTGAAACACAATCATAAATTTCTTCTAATTGTTCACCAATATTAATTATATTTTTAATACCACAACTAAAACTATTAATATTATTTACAATATCTAATCTATTTTCAATAATAATAGTTTGATTATTAAAATCTACATAAGTTGTAATTAAACCATCGCTATCAATACTGTTAATTAAATCTTGTTCAGTTCTAACAGCAACTGGATTTGCAATAATTTCAACTTCTTCTTCAACTTCTTCAAATAAGTCTTTATAATATCTAACAGTTTTATTATTATCATTAACAATCATTACAGTTTCACCTTCATCAATAACAACTGTATAATTATTACCTTCTGTAAGTTTGTAATTTTTTGCATTTACACAAATTAATTCTTTCATTTTATTTATTTTTTATAATTTTTATTATTCACCACTTCCTTTTTTAATTAAATAATACCACAACCATATAAATTTTGGTCGTATAAATTCGTAAGCTATCCAGATTAATATATATTTTATCATAAATTATCTTTAATTTCATTATAATCAGCTAAACTATAACCATCTATACCTTTTTTAGTATAATGATTTTTTATACTATAATTAGAAATCCATTTTGCAGAAGTATTTGGGACATATTTTACAACTACTTTTTGAATTTTATCACACCAAACTAATATCACTGATTTATCTTCTTTAATTAATTCAAATAAGATTTTAACCATTGCTTTCATTGATGTAGCTGGAAATCGAGATTTAGTTAATTCCCATAACTCCGTAATACTACGACTAGCTCCATCTATATTTTCACCTTTACCATTACATTGAATTTTTGTAAATTCTGGATTTTCATAAGATATAACTTTTTTACCTGTTAAAAACTTTTTAATAAAGTTTTTACGAGTTTTAGTTTTAGGAATGTCTATTTCTTTAACATATATCATTTTTTATAATTTTTTAACTCATTAATATTTGAATATCATAACATTCTTCACAGTAATTACAAGTTCCATTTCTAGTAGGTCTATTTTTTACAGTTTCTTTATCTTTCTTACAATATTCACACGTTGATAAGTTTTTATTTTTTAAATTTTTCTTCATAAATTTCCATTAATTTACTTCTTATTTTATCGTTATCAAGTTTACCTTTAGTCATAAATTCTAATTTACTAATTCTCATTCTGTTAACTAAAGGTAACACAATATTATATTGTGTATGATAACAAGTTTTTTCAAATTCAGAAAAAGTTATCATTTTATATTATATTTTTTTAATTGGTTTAAACTAGACTTTCTATAACCATCTTTACCATACTTATAATAAACACCGTTGAAAAAAATAAATTCAGGATTATTTAAATTATTTGTAAACCAATTTTTATTGTTATAATCTAACCAATTAAAAGCACCTTGACCATCTCCACATTTTTCCTCTAATAAATCAGAATAATCTCCAGATTTATTTGAATATGTGGGATATGCGTAAGCAGTATTTTCTAAATTTTGTTTTATTTTTACCATAATTTAACTTAATTTTGTAGTCCAATCAGTATTATCAACTTCCTTTTCTTCAATAAATGCAGATAGTCTAGAATCTTCTTCTTTACCATCTTTTTTATAAATAAAATAATGAGCAGCTTGAAGATATTGATAATTATTTAAAGAATTAATATAAATTTTAGCAGCTTTAAGAATATCTTCTTTAGAATAATTAGGATTTTCTTTTATCCATCTTTCCATCTTCTCTTTACAAGCCATTGTAGACCCCATAGAACCAACTTTAAGACCTTTCCATAAGTTTCTATATTCTTCTATAAATTCATCAAAACCTTCATTAATAACACGATTAGACTTTTTAATAATTTTCTTATCTTTATAATTTGAATAATTGCTATCTATTGATAAGAAATCTAATAATAATTTAGATTTTTCACGAAGAATGATTTCAATACCATTTATTTTAATAAAACCTTTACTTTCAAGAGTTTGATATGATAATTCAGAATTTTCAATTATTTGTAAATTATTATTGAAACCTATTAATACTAAGAATTCTTCAGGACTTATATTTTGTTCTTTTAAAAAATTTAAATCTAATATAAAAGCTTTCATTTATTAATCATAATTATTAATTAAATCTTCATTTAAAGAAAGTAAGTAATCTTCTTCAGTTTCTTCAGAAACTATACCTATTCCATTACATAACGAACAGTCTTTATATTCAAAACCTTTTTTACCATTAGTTTTAGGAATCATAACTTTAGTAGAACCAACACATTTTGGACATAATTTATTTTTCATAACTATTTAAATTTTTTATAAAAAAGGTTCATTATAAAAATCTTGATTATTATTATTTTTATCCATTACAAATATTAAACAATATGTAATATATAATAAAATAAATAATATTGTAAAGCCTAAAATATTTTCCATTATTATTTTTTTTTAGAAATTAATCCAACTTTATTACCACAAACTGTACAAGTAGCAGAATCTTCTTTTTCATTAATATTAGCTACTCTATTTTGATTTCCATATTCTTTATCTTGAAAATCGTGTTTACATCCACATTTAATCATTTTAGTTCTTGACATATTTGTAATTTTTATTTATTTTTTAATATATAACAATCCTTGAATTGTTTTCATAGTTTTTATAAATTCCCAACCATTAATTGTTCTTACCCACATATTTATAATTTTTTAATAATTGTTTTCATAATATTCTATTTTTTGTGATTCAATTTCCCAATTTTCTTTATTAATTTCTAAATAATCATTAATAACGTGAATAGATACTTCCATTTCTAAATCTTCTTGAATCTTTTCAGCAATTAATATAGGATTAGTTATTTGATGTTCTTCCATCACAAGATCAATCGCAAAGATATATTCTAGAATCTTACTCATAATTAATTATTTTTATAATAAGTATATTCAAAATTAATGCTAAACCATAACCAACCCATAGATATTGAAAATTTACATAAACTTTTGTAATTTTCATAATTAAAGTCTAACATTGGAAATACAGAGATAAAAACACAATCTTTATAATTTAAATCCCAATATCTGTTAATTTCAAATTCATTTTTTAATTTTTTCATTAGAATAATTTTAATTGATTTAAATTGTTAATTTCGTCAATAATTTTTTGTGTTTTAGATATATAATATTGATAATTTACATTATAGTTTATCCAAGATTTTTCTTCATAATTGTTAAACATTTGAACACCTTCTCCAACATTAACGTGTTGCATTGTACCTTTACCATCTTTTTGTTTAAATAAATATGGTGCATTTTTACTAAAATAATATCTATTTAATTGTTGTTGAATTTCATTATTATGATAAACTACAAAATCTTTACCTATTTTATTTGATTTACAATAATCATAAATATGTAAATTGTATTTATCAGGATTAGATATAAATTCTTGAGGTTTAATATTGTCAATATAATATGCTTGTAATGCTTTAGCAATTATTAATTCATCAATAGAATTACTTAATAAAGGTTTTGTTACAAATAAACCTTTTTGTTTTAATTTACCAGATTCTGTTTCAGCTAAATAATTATTAACATTTTTGTAAATAATTTTGTTATAATTTTCATATTCTAAATTTAATTTAAATTTTATAGCTTCATCTTGTGTAAGTTTATAAAATAACTCTAATTCATTTTTAGGAACTAATACTTCAATTCCGTCAGTATTATATGAAATTGTTTGCCAATTATTTAAAATGCATATTTCACCTATTTTAGTTAATATTATTTGACCAATAAGTCTTAAACGCATTGCACCTTCTGGAAAATATAACCAAGAATGTTGATTATCTAATAAACCAGATGTAGAATTTAAAATTAATTTAAGAAACGCATCTTTAGCTTTATCTTTAGCTTTTTTAGCAATTACTCTTTCTTTACGAACTTCGTCATATATATTAGACACTTCTGGTTGTCTAATACAATTGTAATTTAACATTAAATTTGGATATAAAGACGTAAAATCTGCAGTAACTATTTGATAATCATCATTAGAATAATATTGCTCATTTTCGTTAACAGAATGCAAACCACCAATACCATATGTTAATTTAATAGATGTATTATTAATATTTACAATTAATTCTTTACTAAAACTATTTTTAGATGTACATATATCTAACCATAATTGTTGGAATGAAGGATGTTTAAATTGTGGTTCAAAACCTTTTAATAAATCACCTAATAACATTGTAGATTTTTCAAATCTTTGTTTTCTAACATCAAAAACATTTTTATGTGTTATTTTACAATAATCTTTTAACAATGCTTCAGAAGCAATTTTAGGTGCATCCCAACTCCAACAATGTAAATTATATTCTTTAACAATATTACCTCGAAGTTTAATATCTTCTTCCATATTATTAGTTAACAGTTCTAAAATACCTAAATCGTGTGTATAATTATAATAACGTAATTTTGGTAAATCTTCTAATTTGAGAATAGTATCTGGTTTAAATGGTAATTCTTGAACAATGTGATAACCTAATTGAATACCTAACGATTTTAAACTAATTTTTTTAGACATCCTTAACATTTTGGACCAATATAGAAATAAATCTATATCGATCCAATTTGTTTTAAGATATTTAATTTGTTTAATTTCTTCATCGTAAGAATCATTAATAATTTTATCTGAAAAGTATTTTAAATCTGATGTTATATTAGACCATTCTAAATGTTTATAATTATTATAATTTTTAATTAAATATTTAATAATCATATTATCATAATGTACGCCATTAAATGTTATTAAAAATCCATTAAAATTTTTACACCAATTATAAATTAAATTTAAATCATTTTTTTCTTCAGATATTTCATAGAATATTAATTCTTTAGTAACATAATCTCGTATTCCTATACAAAAGTAGTTTTTATATACTTCAATATCCATTAATTGTTTATTCATATAATTGTTTTAAAGTTGAGTCATAACTTTTAAAATATTATATATGTGTAATAATTAGGCTGTTACATATCAACAAGTCATTTAAATTAAACATAGTATAATCACCTAATTATTATTTTTAAATTATTTTAATAAGCTAATTTTTGATGAGGTTGTTTACAAGTAGAACCAAATAGTTTCCATAATGCACCAATCTCAGGTTTTGGTAATAGATTATTAGTTAAACTATAATCCATTAGCTTTTTAAAAGCATATTTTCTACCAACTATTTTATTTGGTGTATCACCGTGACGAAGTTTAACTTCTCTAGTTACAACTTCTTCATTTGTTTGAACATTTTTAGCAACTGCTATAATTGTTCCATTTTCCGAGTATCTAAAAAATACTTTTGTTTGATCTGTTTTCATAATTATTTAATTTTTTTTAATTGTTTAAAAGTAATACTTACTAATTTATCGTCCCAAACATCACCACCATCAGCATCATCCCACGATGTATATTTATAAATTTGAATAAATTTACCATCTGAATATAATACATAAGAAATAGAATCTGTTTCTGAATCACAATTAAAAATTCCAAAAACTTTCTTTTTTATTTTTACAGAAGGTATTCCTCCTAAAGATTCTTTTCTTGGTATATTTTTTTTAATATCTAATTGTTTAGTATATTCTTTACATATTTTTAAATTAATATTTGAATTTAATTCATTATTAAAATTAATAGTTAAATCTGTTTTCATAATTTTTATTTATTTACTGTTAATTTACTTCAATTGCATTTTTAATTAATACTGTACAATCTGGACCTTTATAACCATTTTTATGTTTAAAAAATATTACATCATTTTCAATTTTAGTTATAATTAAATAATAATCTATAGAATTATTTACATATTTTAGTTGAATTTTATCACCAACTTCAAATTTAATTTCAGGTTCAATATAATGTTCAAGCTTATTAATATTAATTTGACTACAAATATCAGTTTCTGCAACTATAATTGTTTTATCTAAACTATACATAAAAGATTTAATTATTTGAACAAATCCTGAATTTGATTTAACAATATCACCAATAAAAAATTGATTACCTTCATTATTTTCAACTTTAGTAATAGTTTCAATTGATTCAATTATTTTAAATTGTGGTAATGGTTCAAGTTCTTTAACAACAAATTGAGCATCATAAGCTTTTTTTGTTGATGGTTTAAAAAGATTAATATCTTTACCAAAATTATTAGTATTATCTTTATTTCCAGATTCAAAATCTACGTGACCGTTTTCATTTACTTTATAAATTTTACCAAGTTTCCAAGAACTGTCAAAAGTATTAATATATTCAACATATTCAATTAAATTTTCTTTTTTAATATATTTCATAATTTTTATTAATTAGTTATTATTTGTTATTTTATTATTCATAATATAGTTGTTAAAAAATAAATTGAGTTACTAATACATATCTGATTTCACAGTTACATACTTTCACTCAATTTAAAAACTAACCAAACTACAATTATGAAAAATAGTTTGTCATTAGGTAAAGAATCGAACTTTACTTATTCTCTAGCAACTGCTGCAGCGTTCTAAAGTACACTTATCCATATTATGCTCATCTAATTAACCCAAGGCATAGATTTTAAGTCTAGCGTCGTATTCTATATATTATAACCAGTGAGGTGGTTCTTCTGGTAATGATGGTATAATATTAATTAAATACAATATCCAATATCCAACTGAACAAGGAATAAACATACTCATTAATAAATTAATTCTAACTTCATTCCAACCATAATCTGCTTTATTAACAGATTTTACAATATATCTGTTACTATAATAACAGATAACCATAATTAGTAATACTATTAGTATTGTAATAAATGTATTCATAATTTTGTTATTTTAGTTTAATTCAATATTTAATAGTTTTTTAGGTAAATATTTTTCAGGACAATATAAATATACTTTATCTCTGTATCCAATATAACCTAATATTTGTTCATCAGTTTTATTTGAATAACTTTCTGTAGTCACTATTAAATAAGGTTTAGATATTTTATTATCTATAACTATATTTACTTCTTCAAGATCTAATTTTAAAAGCTTATAATAATTATTATCAACTTTTACAAACATTTTTATAATATCTTGTTGATATTCATTTGAAGAATATCCACCTACTATTAAAAAGAAAGAACCTCCACTATTTTTAGTAGTAACTTCTTTACTTATTAACTGTCTTAATTCCATTTTAGTTGTTGAAATTTTTTCAGTAGTTTCTTTACAACTTACAAATATTCCTATAAGAAATATTAAGATTAATATTTTTTTCATTTTTAGTTATTTTTTAAATTTTTGTTTAATTCTAATCTATTCCAAAGATGTGTGAAAAATATTTCATTATCAAAGAATTTTATACTACACATTGTTTTCATAATTATTAAATGTGTCTTTAAAAGTTTTTTGATATATAAATTCTAAATCATTGTCTTTTGAAACATATTCATAATTAGCATTTGAATTTTCACCATCATACCATTTAACAGTTCCATCACTGTACAAATTTCTAGTATAACCTTTATTATTGTGTCTTATATTTTCAGAACTTATTTGTTTTATCATGATTTTTTAGTTATTTTTAATTATTTTTAAAATATTTTAATCATTAACCATTTAAACTTATTACAATCACAACCGTAACAAACACTATTACAATTTGTTTTAATATTTGATTCATCGTTTTCATTAAGATATGCAAAATGTAATAAAATATTATTTTGCCATCCTTCATAATCAATTGTTATAAAATGTAAATTTTTAAAGTGTTTATACTTTTTAGCTTGTAAAGTTTGCTTAATTTTATAATCAATATAAAACTTAAACAATTTATTTATATTTTTCATAATTATTGTATATTAAAACCACTTTTATAATTCCATTTATATAAAAATGTTTTGTGAATGTTATTCGGATAATATTCTCCTGTTATTAACCATTTGATAGGTCTGTAAATTACTAATACAAATATGATAGTTGGTATTAGTAATATTACAGATAATTTCCATAGAAACTTAATCATTAGTTAAATATTCTTTTAAATATTTTAAAATGTAAATAATAACAATTGTTTTAATTGTTGTTTTAATAGGATTTTCTTTAATTTCGTCAATATATGTATTAACTGTATTTTCTAATTTTTTGATAATTTTTTCCATTTTTGATTATTTGTTAATTGTTGTTGTTAATTGATTTTTTACTAAATTTGGTACTATTTCAATAATTACTACACCTATTTTATAAGTTAGAATTATTATTATTATTAAAAAACATTGTTTTAATATTTTTAATAATAAAGAAGATTTTGAATTTTCCATCTTTTGTTTAATTTTTACTTCATTTTTATTTTCTTTACTTTTTAAAGATTTATTTTCAATTAAATCATATTCTTTTAATTGAGAATTTGTCATTTTATCTTTCCAAATACAACCATAATGATCATTATAACAATAGTAATAAGTTTTATTAAATATATTATATCTAATATCATCTTCACCATATTCGTCTGTTTTTGACCAACATATAAATTTAAACCAGGGTTTTGCAATTATTAATAATATAATAATTACTAAAATTAATGGTATTAATATACAAAATAAAAGTTGATTTTCTAATATTAAATTATTCATAATTATAAATTAGTTAATATTTTCATACCAATATGTTGTGGTTGTGCTACAACAATAATTGGTTTAATTTCAATCTTATTACAAATATATTTAATATATATCATTTGTAAATAATCTTTGTAAGGTTTTGATAAATTCTTTAATTTAGTAATTCTATTAAATTCATCTTGATGTACTTGTAACATCTTTGGTTGTTCATTATTGATACTTTGTATCATTTTAAATGAACTTGGGATATTATATCCTAATGCAGTTGTTGTCATAATTTTTAGTTTTAGTTTAATTAAACCACCTAAGTAAGTGGCGAAAATTAGTTATTTATTGTATTAAAATTGTAGTATTTAATGTCTTCATCTAATAAGATTACTAGTTAGTAAATAATTTTAACATTCTAAATAATAATTAACTCTTACAAATTTTGTTATTATAATGTTATGAGGTATGACCGTATTATTTGTAAACAAACGTATCGGGATGATGCTACTTTATTATAATAACTAATTCCTAGCCATTTTAAGGATTAGGTGATTTAATTTAAGATTTTTATTGTAAAATTACTCTACCAATGTTAAATTTAATTTTTTTATTACTTGTTAAAGCATCAACAAATTCTTTTTGAAAGGTTCTTAAAGAATGTTTGAAACCTAATGAATTAGCTTTAACCATTTCTTTATAATCTCTTTTAGCTACTTTTCTTTCATTTTTAGTGAAGTGAAGTTCTTTCTCTTTTGTAATTGATTCATTTGTTTCAGAATCAATAGTGTATGAAATGGCTCCTTTATCCCAAGCGGTGTCTGAAAATAATTTATGCATTTCTGCTTCTGTTCTGATACGACCTTTTTCATTAACAAAAGCTTGTTTATTAATAGGTTGCATAATTTTAGTACCATTTTCTAATGTGTAAGTTACTGTGTTCATAATTTTAATATTTAGTTTGTTTTAATTTATTTAACTTTTAATAATAAATAGGTTATATTCAGATACAAATATAATTAAATTTCTACGGCAGTATAGTCAAATACCTATTTTAATTTTAATAAAATAACACTGTAGGTTGTCAATCTACATTTCCCCAAATTAAGTTTTATTGCTTATGCCCAACAGGCTGCTTAATTCGTTACATCTACTGATAAGGGTGCTAGACATTTGCACTAAGTGTTATTTTTAGTCATACACGGACTATATTTTTGATTTTACAATTTTAATTAATTCTTTATTCAACCAATCTGGTGGATTTGTTTCTGTTAAATTTGTAATTTCGTTAATAGATAAACAAGGTTTATTCATTAATATATATTCTTCAGCTTTTTCTTTTGTTGAAAAATATAATTCTTTTTTAGGTTCGTATTGAAAAAATACACTATGTGATGTATTTAAAGTCATTCTTTCACATAATTTTAAAGTGTCTTTTCTAATCCAATAAAATGAGTCTGAATAGTCAAAAATATCAACACCATCTTCAGTTGTAAATAATGGTTGTTTTACTTTGTAAATAGTGTTTAATAATTCACTTGTTTCAGAAGGTATTATTGTAGTACTTCTCCAAACATTTATTTTATTATTTGGAGTAATTACAAATAATGAAATTTTACCTTCAGATTTCATATTACCCTTAATTTTATCACCAATTGTAAATATTTCACCATCTGATAATCTTTTAATTGAATGAATTGAACAACCTTGTTTAAGTAAGATATTAATAGTATCATTACCTTCTAAATCAGTTATAATATCAATATTTTTAAGCGATAATATTTCATAATCTTTTTCAACAATTGGTTCATAATATTCATCCCAATTACAATATTGTAATTCTTTATGAGTTAAAATAGTATTTAATTTAGGACTTCCTGGATATTCTTTAATTAATTTATATTTCATAATATTTATTTTAAATTGTTAGTTTATTTAGTGGAGATGGGCGGATTCGAACCGCCGTGTTCCTTGCATTCATTATATAATTTTATACAGCTTTTTGTAGAATTTAATCTTTAATGTCCCTTAAAAACTACTAAATGTGGACTGGTTGCTACATTACTCTATAGCTTGAGTTTGATTGTATTAATACAATCATTTTAAATTATGCTGCCATTAATTCTCCAATAATTACATCAGAATTAATTAATGAAAAAACTTTAGCCATATTGGCTTTTTGTTGATTTTTGCCATTTAAAAATATTCACCTTAGTTTACAGTTATCTCTCTGGCTGAATTATATAATTATTAACAAAGAGTCAATTCCAGTCATCCCCTTATATTATTATAAAAACCACTAAATCATCCCAATTTAGTGGTTTATTTTTGCATCAAACTAAGACTTACTATATGATGCACTTCTTCAAAGACTTCTGTCTATGTCAGTGTTTATTTTATTAAATTATGTAAATTAACATTATTAACAATAATATTAATGAACACAATGCTGTTAATCCAAATATTAAATTAGGATTATTATAATGATGTTGTGAAAGAATATATTTTTCTATTTTATTTCGATTCATTTGTATTTAATATATTTTGTGTTATTAAAAATAATGATGTTGAAATTAATCCTGCACCAAAACAACAGAAAAATAATACTTGTATGTAATTTGTAAATAATATATATAATCCAATTAATTGAAATAATATACCTATTATTCCAAATGTTAATGATAATTTTTTCATAATTTGTTTATTTAGTTAATTATTATTTTAAAAAATCACTTGTCCATATTTAATGGAATATCTATATTAGTATGATTTCTCGCCTTACTTCCACAATAGTAGCATACTTTCAACAATATCTTTATAATAAACACAACTGTTAGCTACACAGTTTATAACTATTCCTTTACATCCAGGAATGTATTGTTATTGTTTATCTTCAAGCAAGTGATTTATTTTTTAGCACCCTCTTGTCTTACTAAGGAAAGGATTTAAACCTTTCTAAATACTCCTCTGTAACCTAAGTAAGAGTAGGGTACTGTAGTTAATTAACTTTAACTCGTCTTAATACATTATCCGTGAAGCATAATGAGAGTTTTATTATTTTAAACTATTATTTGTATTTTATAAATATGTTCAACGAATTGAGTAGTCAACATCTACTATGTTTCAATTCTCTATTTATATACTATATTTGTCAACGAATAGTACAGTCAAACTCTGCAATGTTTCTATTCTAATATATTTTTAAATAATAGTTTTTTATTATATTACTAAATATTTCTTTTTAGGTTTACCTGTTTTTTCAGAAATACCTGTAATAATATAAAGTTTACCTTTGTTGTTTTCATAAACATCAAATGTTTTACCTTCTGCTGATGTGTAAACTTTATTAGTTTTAACATCAACTTTTTCGTGGAAATTACCTTGACTATCTATTGTAGTATTAGGTGATTTTGGTTTTGTTATTTTACTAATAGTTGTATTAACTGTTGGTAATTTAACATTTACTGTTTGAGCACAAGTTGTTAATGAAATAATCATTAATAACGATAAGAATAGGAATTTTTTCATTTTAATTTAGTTTTAATTGTTTTTAATTTTCTTTTTTTTTAATTCTTTGTTTAGCTTGTTGTAAAGCATTTTTGTTAATATGTCTAAGATTATTTATATGTGTATAAATAATTTTTTTAGATTTAGGTGTTTCAAGTATTGCTTGACCAGCATTTGAAATACCTTTCAATATCCAAACCATTCCTTTAGATGTAGCCCAACTACAATGATATTTAGTACCTACAACTAATTGTGTAGGTATTTTATCAATATCTAATATTTCTATGATTTCACAATCTGTTTCCCAATTTTCAGGAAAATTTGACCAACTCATAGTTAATTTGGTTTAGCTAATTTATTATAAGGACCAACATATATTGTATCTCCTTTAGTAAATTCTAATGTTATTAATGAATTATCCATAGGGATAGACTCTTCATCATCATTCCATATAAATATTGTTTGAGGAGTATTTATTTTAGTTTCTAATTTGTTATATCCTTGACATAAAGCTACATTTAGTATTATTGAAAATACTAATAAAATTAATAAGATAATTGTTTTCATAATTTGTTTTATTTAGTTTTTTGATCCTATTATAATACAAGATATTAAATTAGCAATTGTTACTAATAGTAATATATTTTTTATAATTGATGAAGAATTTGATTCGGAAATGGTCTGTAATAGCATCATAGATAAAAATAATATCACTGATGTTATAAACCATATTTCCCAATTATTTTTTTGTGGTTTATTTGAGTATGTTGACATAATTTTAAGTTTTAGTTAGTTAATATAATCAGTCAATCCAGCATTACCTGTAATTGACTGACTAAAGTGTTGTTAATAATTTATTGACTAAAACCATAAGGATTAATTCTAAATGTTTTCCAAACACCTGTAATAAATTCTCTTTTAGCATATCTTTCAGCATCTACTTTTGTATCAAATACATAAGGAGCTAATAATTTGTCTGTGTCAATTGTTGATAAGATTACGTACATAATTTTGTTATTAGTTAGTTAATAATTTGTTTTAAAAATAATAGGTTTGATGTTAGTTTCATACACTGTATATATATCAGACTTATTTATGGCAGACTAGACTGCACCCTAACTATTATTTAATTTGTTTGATTAATATTTAATGTAAATTATCTAATATTGTGAAAGTATTTTGAAGTTATACCCAATATTATTTTACAATCTGAAGTGTTTAGATTGTGATTATTTACATTAAATATGTAATTGTTTAGGATTTATAGTAAATATTCTCTAGGTTACTATAAATTATTGTTATATAAAATTAATGAATTTTAATTTAATATATTTAACATTTTTACGTAAATGATTTGTTGAAAATCTCCAATCATCAATAGTAAAATGTTTATGATAACCACAATAATAACTTTTAAGTTTAATCCAAACTTTATTATCATTAAGATATTCTGCTTCAAATTCACTAAAAATAGCTTTATTGATAGTTCTAATTGTAATATAATTAAAACATTTGATTATAAATTGTATCATTTTAACTAATATTATTATGAGATTTGTAATAAATTGTTTGTAAATATATGTAGAATAACTCAATTAAATTGGTTATGATGTTGATGTAAAAGCTATAATATTTGTAATATCATAGATTTGAGGTGATGTTTAAAATTGGTGAAATGTTGGGTGAGATAGTAATGGAAACTTCAACACCTTCATTATCAACAAGTTACAATAAAAAATTAACCTATTATAACCTATTATATGATTCACAATTAAATGTAAAAGTTTTAGTAAATCATTTCAGATTCACACACATAATAAGTTATTATAGGTTAAAAAATATAAGGACTCCGAAGAGTCCCTATAAGTTA
>Ga0316608_1000340_pt1 | contig 23295 bp, 21 predicted proteins | sample MIS2016152B_MG_FD_207673 | JGI IMG/M metagenome (GOLD analysis project Ga0316608, IMG submission 207673) | Microbial mat bacterial communities from Middle Island sinkhole, Lake Huron, Michigan, United States - MIS.2016.152B | ecosystem: Environmental > Aquatic > Freshwater > Lake > Sediment...
ATCCATAATATTTAATATATTTGTGATTGAATATGAAGAGCCGTATGAAGTGAGAGTTTCAAGTACGGTTCCGTGAGAACGCTTCGGTGAAATTCCTTAGCGTGACTCGGCATGCAAAATAAAAATTTCTTGAATAGTGTTTTTGGATTTTCATAGCGGAAAATAGAAATTTCTGCAAAAATCTACATTTGAATAATTTATAGTATTAATTTTAAACTCGTTAAATTATGAAAAGATTAATTTTATTTTCATGTTTAATTTTGTTTGGGTTTTCAACTTTTTCGCAAAACCTCGACAGAATTTCAATTTCATCGGGCGGAAGTGCCACAGATGAAGTAAATTATGTAATCGGAGAAACTTTTAATTTTTCGATGGCAAGTGGTGGAAACATTACAGTTGAAACAGGAACTTTGGGAAGCACCGAAAATACAGGCGGACTTCAAAATACTGTTTCAATTCAACAAGTTTCAATAATCAAAAAAATTGCTTGTTATCCAAATCCTGCAACAGATGCGATTTATTTTGCAATAAACGACAAAAATCAAAATTCGTTGATTGTAAATATTTTCGATTTAACAGGCAAATTATTAATGTCTTCAAAAACCGAAAATATGGACATTATGAAACTTGATTTACAATCAATTTCGCAAGGAAGTTATATTTCCACAGTTATTAATTCAAAAGGTGAAGTTTTGGGTTCATTTCAATTTATTAAACAATAATTTAAAAATCAATAAGATATGAAAAATATAATTTTTACATTCGCTTTTTTGTGCATTTTAGCGTTAAACAGTTTTGCACAGTTTCCACACGCAATTAATTTTCAAGCAATTGCAAGAGATGCAAACGGTGATGTTATGATTTCAACACCAATTCAAATCAGATTAACAATTATTGACGGTTCAGCCACAGGAACAGAAGTTTATCAAGAATTAAGAGCATTAACAACAAATAGTTATGGTTCTTTTAGTTTTCAAATCGGAAGAGACGCAAATTATGTAACAATTGGAACTTTTGCGGGAATTGATTGGAATACAGGAAATAAATTTTTAAAAATTGATTACGACCCAACAAACCAATTTAATTGGGCTTTAACTTTGGGAACTATTGAATTTGTTGCAGTTCCGTTTGCACTTTCAGCAGAAACCGTTTCATTTATTGACGCAACAAACGCACAAGATGGAGATGTTTTGGTTTATAATTCAACAACAGGTATGTTTGAACCTCAACAAATTGCAGGAACAAATTACACAGCAGGAACAGGAATTTCAATTTCAGGAACAACAATTTCAAATACAGGTGATTTGAGTAATACAAACGAAATTCAAACTCTGTCATTGAACACAAATATTTTGAGTTTGTCAAACGGTGGTGGTAGTGTAACTTTGCCAAGCGGTGGAACTTCGCAATGGATTTCTGATGCAAATGGTATAAAATATTATTCAGGTAATGTTGTTGTTGGTAATGAGAATTCAACAGCACCATATTTAAGCGAAAGATTATTTTTAATAGATGGTAGTAACACTAACAAAGAAAATTTGATGTTGATGAATAATAAAGAAGGGCTTTTTTCAATTTATGGCAATTTTGATAATAGTATTTATTCAAATGGACAAGTTGGGCTTTTCTTTTCAATGATTAAAGGTGTTTCAACGGATGATTACACTGCTTTTAGATATGGTATTGATATAAATGACAATTTATTTTTAGGTATTCAATCTTCAAGTGGTCTTTATGACAATGGTTTATTTTCATTTACTAAATATGGTGATTTAGGTATAGGAACAACAAGTCCTACTTCTAAATTACAAGTTGTAGGTTTAACAGAATATGCAGATAATGCAGCAGCGTTAGCCGCAGGTTTAACAGTTGGTGCATTTTATAGAACAGGTGATATTTTAAAAGTAGTTCATTAATTTCATTTTGCAAGTTTAAATGCGTTTACACTTTTGCTTTTTACTTTTTTATAATTTTATTTTTGTGTAAAAAGCAAAAGAGTAAACAAATTTTATTATTTTTAAAACTTGCAAAAAGAACAGATAATATGATAACAGATTGAAAATAAAAAATTTGCATAACATATAACAGCCGATAATTGCCTGCTTCGGTAGGTAATTGAAACGAAAGTGCATTTTTTTACAAAGGTGCAAACTTTGAAACAAAAGTGCTATTAATCAGGCAACTACGGCTGTTATTTCCCGTTATGTTCTAATAAAATAAAACCATGAAAAATACAATAACAATTACAATAATTTTATTATTTGCTTCAGTATTAACATTTTCACAACAAACTAAAATTGATAGTTTGATGAATGTAATCAAAACAACAAATATTGATACAATTAAATTAAATGCTTATACAGAAATTGCAAGTGAAATAATGTATGAAAATCCTGATTCAAACAAGTGGTTGTTTGATATTGCAATTCCTTATGCAATAGAAAAAAAACACGATGTTACAATTGCCTCTTTATACAATAATAGAGGTGTTTCATTTGGAGTTAATTCACAATATGATAGCAGTATAAAATATTTAGAAAAGGCTGTTATTTATTTTGAAAAAGTTGAAAAAGCAAAATATGGACTTTCTTGTGCATATAATAATTTGGGTAATGTTTACAGAGAAAAAGGTTATTATAATGTTGCTTTTACAAATTATTTTAAAGCTATTGAACTAACAAAATTATTAAAAGATACGTTATTATTACTTCCAAGATTAGATAATATTGCAGCTTCATATTTTTATATTGAAGACTATAATAATGCAAAACATATTGCAAACCAATCATTTAAAATTTATCAAAATTTTTCTAATTCATATCATAAAGTAAATAATTTAATTACACTTGGTGCTATTTATGAGAAGTTAAATATTTTAGATTCAGCTTTACAATTTATTGAAAACGCCGAAAAAATAAGTTTAGATAAAAAATACAATACTGTTTTAACTGATATATACAACACAAAAGGCGAAATTTATAAAAAATTAGAGAATTTCGAGCAAGCTCTTCAAAATTATGAAAAATCTTTAAACTACTGTAATAAAGAAAAAGATAATTTACGAAAATTTTATCCATTATGGGGGTTTCAAAGTATTTATTTCATTCAAAAAAAATATAACTTATCTGAAAAATATTTGAAAGAAATGTTATTTCTTGCAGATTCGATTGACAATTTGAATTTTAAAAAATATGCCTACAAAGAAGCATATATATTTTACAAGCAACAAAATAATTTAAAAGAATCTTTGACTTATTTAGAACAATACAAACAGTGGTCTGATTCAATTTTCAACAAAGAAAAGTTTGAAACAATTGGAGAATTATCAACTAAATATGAATCAGAAAAAAAAGACGCTGAAATACTTAAAAATAAAAACGAAATTCAATTACAAAAAGCTAAAAACAAAGTTTTAATTTTTACCATTATTGGTTCATTTATTTTGATTCTACTTTTGGTAACAATTTTTATTATTTACCGTTTAAAACAAAAAAATAGAATAAATTCACAAAAAATTGAAATTCAAGAAGCTATAAAACAAGAATTTAGAAGTGTTTTACATACAGAACTTTCATCTCAAATTATTCCTATCAGATATAGTTTGGAAGATAAGAATATTAATGATTCTTTAAAAAAGGAAATTGAAAATCTAAATATATTTCAGGAAAATTTACGAAAACAATCAAGTTTGTTTTACATACCCGACTTTATTGATACAACATTGGAAGTAGAAATCAGTAATTTAATTATAAATTATGCACTTAATAATTTGAAAATTATCAAAAATATTGATAATAGAATCAATTGGGGAAAAATTCAACCTTTGACTCAACAAAATATTTATCGTATAACACAAGAATTGTTAAATAATTCATTAAAACATTCAAAACCAAGTGAAATAAGTTTTGAATTAGTACAAAATAAAAATTTTATAAAACTTAATTTTATTGATAACGGTAAAGGTTACAATCCCTCTGAAATTGTTCAGAATTTTGGTTATAAAAATGAAATTCTTGCAAGAGTTGATTTTCTAAAAGCCAAATTTACAGACCAAAGTCAAAAAGAAAAAGGAACAAATTTAATTTTTGAAATTCCTATGAAATATGGAAAAAATTAAATTTTTATTAGTTGACGACCAAGAAATAATACTTGACGGTTTAGTAAATTGTATTAAAAAAGAATTTACCGAACCTGATATATTTTCTGCAAATACTTGTATATCTGCAAAAGAAATTTTGAAAAATCAAAAAATTGATTTCTTAATATCAGATATTACAATGGAAACTAAAAATTCAGGTATTGAGTTATGTAGCTTTGCAAAACTAAATTTTCCCGACATAAAAATTATTGTTTTTTCTCAATACGATAATCCTTATAATATTTACGAACTCTACAAATTAGGTATCAGAGTTTTTTTAGATAAATTTGACTTAAAAAAAGATTTTTCAAAAGCTATTTTTGCAGTAAATAACAACCAAAAATTTTATACACAACGATTACAGTTTATTATCGAAAATTATTTCAAAAGTAAAAACTGTAAACTTGCCAATGATAAACTACCCCAATTAACTGACCGACAGTTAGAATATTTAGAATTAATTATAACAGGATTAACAGATGAAGAAATTGCAGAAAAATTGAACGTATCAAAATCAGCAGTTCACGAAAAAAGAAAAGAATTTTACCAAATATTTGAAATAGACGGTAATAGTAAAATTAAAATAACCAAATTGATAACAAAAGTCAGAGAATTAGGTTTTATCAATTAAATCATAATTTTATTTTATTCTCAATTATACATTTTTTTCTATTCAAAAAAGAAATCTACCAGTATTGGTATTTCTAACTACATTACAATTGCTTTCCTTTGCATAAAGATTGTAACAAAAGACCAAACATTTTAAACAAGACATTTGAAGGTGCTGTTAAATTTTGTTTCATTAAGTTTGGTCACTTAGTTACAATACAAAATTTAATGCACCTTATTTTTTTACCTAAAAATCACGAAAAAAAGTAGTTAAAATTTTAAAATGAAAAAAAATGAAAAGAATAATTATTTTTAGCTTGTTATTAATGAGCTTACAAACATTTTCGCAAACAGTTCTAACTTCTTGCGATTATGACGGTGTTTATATTGAAATCAGTACAGGAAAGTATGTGCAACTTAATGAAACTACAGCATTTTATGGTAGATACATTCCAGGTTGCTCTACCTACAACGCAGGAAGTGAGTTGAGTTTACCCGAAGTTGTATTTGCAGATAATACTAATGTAATAACAGTTCCAACGATTAAAAAAATTATTCTTAAAGGAGCTGATTTTACTGATGCTAAAATTGCTTATGTATCTGTGCATCCTGCCGAAATAATTTCGAAATATTGTATTACAACAGCAAGAGTGTTTAAAAATGCTACTGAGCCAAATTGGACAAACACAAAATTTTATGTTACCGAACGTGCTAACGAAAATTTTACAAGTTACAAAACCGCTTTAACAAAAAGAACCAAAAAAGATTCTTATAGTTACGAACTTACTTATGCCGAAGATGTTCCTGCAAATAAAGCTTATATTATCTGGTTAGATAAAAAATTCTGGATATTTCAAACGCAAGCTGCATTAAAATATTCGACAACAAAAACGGCTGTTGCAACCTTACCTGAATACGATGGTTTATTCATTAAACAAAAAGATACAAAATATCTCGAGCTTGATACAACGGCTTATTATACAGGTAAGTGTTTTGAATATGACAAAATAGATTCTTATGGACAATATTATAAAAGTGGAACAAATATTTATCCATTTTGGACACCTGAAAAATATAGAGCTTTTTACTTTGCTTCAAATTTCAGTTTAACAAAAAATGCAATTTCATTAACTGATTTAGACGCTATTATAGTGAAAGGGAATTTTGATGTTACAGCCATAAAATTATATGCTTTAAAATCTGTAACAATTGCCACAGGCAAAGCATTTTTTGCTACTTCTGATGCTACTAAGCAAATTATAACAGGCACTTACTACTATATTGATGAAAATAGCACAGCCATTGAATTATTAAGACAAACATTAACAGGAGGTGCTTTTCAAATTAAACCTAAAACATCTTTGACGGCAGGTAATTATGTAATTTATATTGGAACTATGTGTTGGCAATTGATAGTAACATAAAATTATTATTTGAAGTAAACTTTTAAAATAGGAGAATTGCTGAAAATCCTGAAAAAGAGTAAGCAAAAATTTAAAACATATATTTTTATGAAAAGAATAACATTATTTTTTATAGCCTTTATGCTTTTAGGCTTAGTAATAAAAGCACAAACAACAGGTACAGTAACAGATAGTAGAGACAGTAAAGTATATGAAACTGTTAAAATCGGTACTCAAACATGGTTAGCAGAAAATCTTTCTTACAAACCAAGTAGTGGTAATTTCTGGGCTTACGATAATAACGAAAGCAATATTACTCAATCTGGTTATTTATATGATTGGGCTACTGCAAAAACATCTTGTCCAACAGGGTGGCATTTACCAAGTGATGCAGAATGGAAAATTTTAGAAATTCAATTAGGAATGGTTTCTGAAAAAGCTGGTTATGAAGGTTTCAGAGGCAAAGATGAAGGGAGTAAGTTAAAATCAGTTACTGGTTGGGAAAAATATGGTGAATCTTTAGGTAATGGTAAAAACACATCTGGTTTAAATGTTTTACCGTCTGGTATTCGCACATCCAGTGGCACATTTCAAGAAAAAAAATCATATAGTGCTTTTTGGACAAGTACATCAAATAGTGTAGGAACGGCATGTGACCGTAGATTAAGTTATGATGAAATAAGAATTGGACGTAATAATGAAAAAGTTGGATATGGATATTCTGTGAGATGTGTAAAAGACTAAAATCATTTTTGGACACTTTACTGTCAATAAACTGTCGATTTTTTTTTAAAATCAATTTTTTAATCAATTTTAAAATATGAAAAAAATATTTATAATTTTTATAACCGTTTTATCCTTTTCTTTAGTTCTTAAAGCACAAGAAACAGGCACATTTACAGATACCAGAGATAGTAAAATTTACAAAACTGTAAAAATTGATAGCCAAACTTGGATGGCTGAAAATTTAGATTATAGCAATAAAACTGGTTGCTGGGAACATTCCTGGCAAAAAAGAGGAAAACTTTATACTTACGATGCTGCAAAAACATCATGTCCAACAGGTTGGCATATCCCAACATTATCTGAATGGAACACTTTAATAACTTATGCTGGTGGTGAATCTGTTGCGGGTAAGAACCTGAAAAGTACAGCAAAAGGTTGGAGTAAGATGTGGAAATGCGCTGATTTATATGGCTTTAATGCTTATGGTTCGGGTGTGCGTGACCATTCAACAGGTATTATTAACCGTATTGATGAACGGGCTTACTTTTGGACAGGAACTTCATCAACTTCTGACAATGCAAAATATATTATGATTGTAGATGATGATATAGCAATAAAATCTTTTGACAATCTAAAAACTGGAGGTATGTCGGTTCGTTGTGTAAAGGATTAAAAATTTCTAATTTAAAATAAATAAAAAATAACATGAAAAAGATTAATTTATTATTGTTTGTAGGAATATTATTTTCCTTATTTTTAGTATCTTGTGGACTTGATGTATCGGTAGAAGAAGGTTCGACAATTGAAGTTACAATTACCAATGCAACTAAAGTGCATGGATATGTTTATGAAGGAAATAAACCAACTGTTGCAACTACTGATATGCGTGCATTTGAGGTTGATGGTACAACACCAAGCAATCATTTAAAAAGTTCAAATTCTTCAAGTGGTTTCATTGTTATTGGTGGTTTAGAACCAGGTTTGGATTATTCTATCTGGATTGGCGATGACACTAATTTTAATGTTTCTGGAGTTTTTAGTTTTACAGCACCTGCAACAGGTGAAAAACTCGAAAAAAGTTTTAATTTAAGTAAATAAATTAACTATTTTGATTTTATCAATAACTATAATTTTATTAAAAACTTTTATTATTTATTATGCAGCATTATAATATTTTACGATTTAGAATTTTTAAGGGCAAATTGTTTTTGCCCTTTTATTTTTTACTTTTGCGTTAAATTTTTAAATTTGTGTAAAAAATAAAAGAGCAAAGATTTTTATTATTTTTTTGCCCTTAAAAACACTAAATTTTGGTGCTAAAACACAAACATTTGTGCAAACACCAACAAAAAAAAAGAAAAACAAAATAACTTCGGCTACGCCGAAGTCATTTTGTTAATAATAAAGATAATAATAATTTTACAGTTGATTATAAAAATAGTGATAATTTATATAATTAACTGTATAATAATAAAATGGAAAATAAAAAAGAACATAACATGCAACACCCGACAATACAAGGCATTAGAGCAAAATTTGAACTTCTGTGCAAATCCGTATTTCTGTGCAGAGTTGAAACATTTGTGCGGTAACGCCTTGTACTGCGGGTAGTTGCTATCCGTTATGCTTAATAAAATGAAACTAAAAACAAGATAATATGGCTGGTGGAGAATTTCCTGTTTTATCAGGTGAACATGGACATAAAATGGTAAAAGAAATTTTAAAATTAATCGGTTGGATACCAGCTGAACATTTTGATATTAGTTGTTCTCTTGAATTTGAGCATAAGAGAGAAAAAAGCAAAAATGGAAGAACGCAACATGGTATTGATTTAATGTATCAATATCCAAGTCCTTTAATTACAGCAAATCATGATGTTATATTGGTTTCATCAAAACATTCTCAAAAGCATTACACAAATGTTTTGCGTTCTTCACAAGATTTTCTTTTAGAACTTGCCCAAGATTTAGAATGTGCAAAATTTAGTGATGAATTACGTGAAATGATTGAAAATACTGATAAAATTGAAAATTTTATTGGCGTTTTATTTTGGTTAGCATCGGAAGAAAGCAAGGATTACGATATTATTAGCAAAATATCAAATGATATAGATTTCAAAAAGACGAAATTTGACAGCATATTTTTAATTGACAATAAAAAGGCAACATTTTTAGTAAGTGCAATAAAAACAGCACAATCTTATCGTGATAATGTAAAAATAAAATTTCTATATCCACATACAGGTAAAAATATGCACCATGACAATTTGGTGATAACAGATACTTTTTTACCCGTTCAGTATATTAATTCTTCAATACTACCAATAATTTTAGATGATAATATCAAGATTAGCTGTTTACTTTTTTGCAACGATAATTTTGATAAGGAATATTTGAAACGACTAATTTGGTTAGCACATAAACTTTGCGGCTTGACAAATGAAATTGTAATTTATTTTAACGACTATGATGAAACACCTCATGCTAAAATAGTAAATTCGGTTAAACAACTTTTTCGAGACAGTGATTTAGTTAATAAAATAACGGTAAGGCAATTTACAACTCATAGTTTTGTAAGTTTAAAAGAAACTCAAAACGAAAAAAATGGAACATATACAAAAAATGATAAATACGAAATACAAAAATCAGAGAAAATTTTTGACGATATTGACAAAATATTGCCTTATGGTGAAATGATTATTCCAAGATTAAGTTCTCAAATTTTGACCAAAGAAAGATTAAAAAAATATTTATGTAACAAGGGAATTTATTTAAACAGTGATGACAAGCAAGATACTGTTCCAATTTTTTCAACATTATTGTTAAGTCCAAGAGAACTTGATGATTTGAAAGAATTATACAAGGAAAAAGAAGATACACCAAAAGAAATCGAGCGAACAGCAAAATGGATAAAAAACGATAAAACATTATGGCAAGCGATAAATGAATGCGATTTTTCGCTAAAAGACATAGTTCCAACAAAAAACAGTAAAATACTTGAAAATCCCAGATTTTCACGAGTTAGTGGAGATGACAATAATATAGAAGTTCGTTACCAAGTAGAACGTCAAAACACTACGAAAGATTTATTAACAGGAATAACAAGACATGACGCAGTCATAAATTTAACCTTGAATAAAGGAGAATTAGTTGCAAAAATGGAGCATACATCTCATGAAACTTATAAATCAAATACTAAGTTTTTTGATGAATTTGAAAAAAATTTAATTGCAAATAATTACATTGACGAAAAATTTGAAAAAATTACTTTTGGGCATTTTGACAACAATAAAGATAGATTAATGTTTCTGTTAAGTTTCTTAGACACAAACAATTCACCGTTTCTAAAAAATGAGAAATTGCAAAATATTAAGATACGACCAGACGAAACAATTGAAGATTTACCAGAAGATTTGGCTTCAATGTGTGGAAAAGTAACCAATTTGAATATTACAGGAACAGATTTAGATAAACTACATTACATTGAAAAAGAAAATTACAAACAATCAATTCATTGTGAAAAAGTTAAGATTTATTATAAATTTAGTTTTCATATTGGCGAAGGTCATTGTATTGTAGATTATGGTTTTATTGGTGCATTAAGTAAATCAACAAATTTCGGTGCAGAATTTCAGACATCAATTTGGATAAAAGACACAAAAACAGTTGGTATGAATTACAATGCAGCTATAAGATTGATAAATAAAGAAGTAACAAAAATGCGAATTGCAAAATATAATAAATATAAACAGAAATACGAAGATGAAAAATAAGCATAACATATAATATGCGATAATTGCGGGCTTTTGTGGTAGGTTGAAACATTGTGCAAGAAAGAAACATTTGTGCAACTTTGAAACGATAGTGCCTTGAAATCCCGCAACATACGCATATTATTTTTCGTTATGCACTACTAAAAAAAATATATGGACAATAAAAAACAGATTTTAGAAATTATAGCAAAATATACAAACGATATAAAATTTGTAAATGCTATATTTTATTCGGAAATTACAGAGAAAAAGAAAAAAAACGCATCTAAAACGCATGGATTAGATTTATATGAAGAAATTTTATTTCTTATTGACCATACTCTTTTTGGGTCGGCTACACAATCTACCATCATAACTGAAAAACGTTTTTCATTAGTTCCAGATGATAGCGAACCTGCACTTCAATACGACTGGGTTGATTTAACAAAAGTTGATTTCGTGCATGGCAATTACTATTTTTTCGATGAAGATGAAAAAGATGAAATTGAAAAGTTTATGGTTTCTCATAGTCTTGATAGTGATGATAAATTTGCCTTGCCTTTTGCAAAGATGCTTACTGAAATTTCCGACCTTTATCCCAATCCAAGAAAAATTCTATTTAATGAAATAGAAAAAGCATCGGAAACTGAAAATTATGAGAAAATCGTTGAATTGTCAGACAAATACGAAGACATTTATGGCGATAATTTCATTGTTGCTTATTATAAAGCTCTTGCATTATTCCATCAAGAAGATTTACAAAATGCGTTGAGTAGTATAAATTCTTCAATAAAGATTAGTGATGAAATCTATGAAACAGAAGAAGATAAATCTGGCTTAACATTTATTTTGGGTCTCAAATCATACATTTTAAGTTCATTAAATAATCATTATGAAGCAATAGAAACATTGCTTGTGTCGCATGCATATGCAAAAGTAAATAAAGAAAAATTTGAAATTGAAACACGCATAAATGAGGAATACCAGTTTCTGAAAGATAATTTTTCTGAAATTCAAGATAATAGAAAAAAAATTATATCGGTTAGTAATGAATTTTCCAAAGTATTACCAAAAACATTTACTTTATTATTGGCGACAGACTTGCCTGCAATCGCTTTTCCGCCAGGTCATCCCATAGAAAAAAATTTGTATGTAGCTCATCCATATTTGACAAATGTTTACAAACCAATTGAGAACTATGAAACAGCACTTTTTTTACATCGGTACTATGAATTTAGATATTTTTTACAAAGTTTGGGTGCAACGGAAATCGCTATTGAAAGTCTAAGAGGTAAATCAGTTGAAAATTTATCTGACAAAATAACAAAAATAGGTGCAAGTGTTGATTATTTAATTCACAGTGGAGAAGTGAAAATTTCTAATTCAACTAAATCTGATAGTAAAGTGAATAATACAGAATATTTCAACTCTTTACAAAAATTTTCACCAACTCGTGAACCCCAACTGCCAGATAATTTAGTTTGGTTTCAACACGAAGATGCTTGGCAAGAGCTTTACAAACAAAGAATGATGGGGAATTTGCTTAATTATAACGAGATTATATCGAACAAACACAGTTATTCAATATCTAAGAATGAAATGTTGAAAATATCGGCTGAATACGAGGGTGTTTTTGGAATAAAAGTTAATTATTCAAACAGTTCTTCAAATTTTTCACAAGAGGAAGAAATTATTGAATGGAAAATAAGTGTTACTTTTGCACCTTTAAATACACTTGCTAAAAACGAAGAAAAACCTCAAATTGAAAATACTCTTGAAAACAATGAAATTGAATATATTGATTTATTAAAAGTAGCATTAGAAGACGATGTAATTACAAAAGACGAAAGACGATATTTAGAGAAAAAACAAAATGATTTAAAAATTTCATCTTCCAGAGCAATAGAATTAGAAAATATGATAAAATCAAAAAGCAATTTATCAGGTAATGAATTAAAATATGCTGATGAATTTAAATTTATAGTTCAAAATAATGGAAAAATATCTAATGACGAAAGAAATATTCTTAATAAGTTAAAAACAAAATTAAATATTTCCGAACAACGTGCAAATGAAATTGAAAATCAAATCAGTAATTTAAATAAAAAGAAAGGATTTTTCAGTAAACTTTTCGGTAAATAATTTATTTACTTTTTAATAAAATCTTAATTATGAGTATTTTTAAAACATTATTTGGTTCAAGTTTACCTTCTAATCCCATAGACGCTGAAAAAAGACGACATCAAGGTCAAATGCGAACTTATGAAAGCGAAATTGAAAGTGCAAAAAAACAAATTGAAAGTTTAAAAGCAGAAACAGAAAGACTAAAAAAGCAAATATGCTAACTTCTTCAAAACGTGATTATCAAAAGAAACGAATTGAAGATTGGAAAAGTAAAATTGAACGAAGAAAACAAGATATTGCTCGTGAAAAAGAACAATATAGAAAAAATATTGAACGATTAAAGAAGTAAATTAAAGAATTACAGTTGTATAAAATTGGACGATTTAGCATTTTAAAGGGCAAATGGAGTTTGCACTTTGCTTTTTTTAACATTTGAACATATTTAAACATTAGTGCAAAAGCAAAGAGCAAACATTTTTTATAATTTTTTTGCCCTTTAAAAAACTAAATTTTGACGCTGAACATAAACATTTGTGCAAACACTAACAAAAAAAAGAAAAACAAAATAACTTCGGCTACGCCGAAGTCATTTTGTTGATAATATGAATAATAACAATTTTACAGTTGTTTATAAATTTTACGATAATATTGATAATAAACTGATTTACAGTATAATGAAGGATAAAAAAGTGCATAACATACAACATGCGATAATTGCCTGTTTCGGTGGTAGTTGTGTGCGAAAGTGCAAAAACAAACAAAAGTAGAAAATTGAAACAAAAGTGCGGACAATCAGGCAACTACGCATCGTTGTTTTCCGTTATGTGCAATAAAAAATAACGATAATCATATGATAATTAATAATTTAAATGAAAAAAATTTTGTTTTCAGATTTAGATAATACATTTCTGTATGATTATCATGATGCGAAATATTCATTTGTTGAGATTATAGATAAAAACTCAATTAAAAAATATATTAGTGAAGATGTTCTTAATTTAATTGATGATTTTCGTAAGCAGGGTTATATTTTTGCAATAAACACAGGACGTAGCTTAGTTAATTTCAATTATGTTAAGAATTATATTCCATATGATTATGTTATTTTAGAGCATGGAAGTATAATCTTAAAAGAAAATGAATTTGATAATATCTGGTGGAATATGCACTCAGAAAGTCTAAAAGAATTTAAAGAATGTAGCGGTAAAATATGGGAACTTAAAGAAATATTGAAAAAAAAAGGTTGCGATATACATTTTTCAAATAGATATGCCTCATTTAGAATTTTATCAATAAATGGTCATAATATTAATTTTTCAGATGAAAACGGACTAATAAAAAATATACAAATATTTGCTAATGAATACAATACAAAAATAGTACGAAATGGTAATTTTTTGGATATTATACCAAAAACAGCAGGTAAAGAAAAAGCCGCATTATATTTAATAAATAATTTAAAAATCAATTTAGAAAATGTTATGGCAATCGGCGATGATTATAGTGATTTTGAATTATTAAAAGTATCAAAAAAATGTGCCTGTCCCTTAAATTCAACAAAAGAAATTATAAATTTAGTTAATAGCAAAAACGGTTTTATTCCGTTACATTCAGGTTTAAGAGGTTCAATAGAAAATTTTACATTATTAACAAAATGAAAAAAAAACCAAGTATAAGTGTAGTAATGCCTGTTTATAATGCAGAGCAATTCCTTCAAGAATCTATTGAAAGTATTTTAAATCAAATGTTTGATGATTTTGAATTTATAATTGTTAATGATTGTAGTACAGATAAAAGTCCAATAATTATTAATTCATATAATGACAAACGTATTAAAATTATTAATAACAGTAAAAATATAGGTTGTGCAAATTCACGAAATATAGGTATTAATGTTTCCAAAGGTAAATATATTTGTGCTATGGATGCCGATGATATATCATTGCCTCATAGATTAGAAAAACAATTTCTATTTATGGAAAAAAATATTGAATTTGGCATGGCTGGTAGTGGAATAGAATATTTTGGAAATAGAAATATTAATTTATTTCGATTATCTAATCCTGAAATTATAAAGATTTTTTTATTGTATCATAGCTACTTACCCCATCCAACGTTCATTATTCGCAACCAATTAATTCAAAAATATTCATTATTTTATGATAACGAGTTTGGCTATGCAGAAGATTATGGACTTCAATCAATTGTATCTCGATATTTTCCAATTACTGTTATACCAGAAATTTTAGTAAAATACAGATGTCATCAGAATCAAATTTCAAATTTTAAGAACGAACAACAAGACCAAAATGCAGATAAAGTCAGATTGTATCAATTAGATAATTTTCAAATTAAACCAACCGAAGAAGAAAAATTAATTCATTTACAATTAACAAAAAGAATTCCTAATTCAAATATAAATATTTCAAAATTAGAGTTTTGGGCGAAAAAATTACTTGAAATAAATCAAAAACATAAATATTACAATCAGACTTTATTAGAATTGAGTTTTCAAAATGCAATTAACCAACAAATATATTGTGAAGAAAGTAATATTATCAACGAATTTAGTTATAATTTTAATAATTCCAAAATTGAACTTTTAAATGCAATTTTTATTTTGCCATTTAAAATTGACAAAATTTTTACAGATAATAATGTCAATAAAATTATTAAATATTTAATAAATAATATTAAAGCAAAAATCATTTTATTAGAATTTGGTGATTATGTAGCATATAATAATTTGTATAATTTGGAATATCATTTAATTTCAGAATTTGATTTTACAATAAAAGAAAATTTTATTGAAAATTTTCTTTTATTGCATCCGACAAGCTATAAATGTATTTGGTATTCAAATATCAATATAACTTTAACTGAAAATTTTGAAAAGTGTAAATTAGATTTTCCAGTTGTAGAGTTGAATCAGTTAGATTTACTAAATGAAAATTTAAACTGTTTTAACTCAATGTTCGTAAAAAAAACTCTAAATACTATTTTTTACACAATTAAAATTAAAGACCTTAATCTTGTAAATTTTTAAAACATATGAATAGAATTAAATTTGCAACTAATTTATCAAGGATTGAGATTGATATTACTTATGATTGTAATTTAAAATGTTTAAATTGCAATAGGTCATGTACACAAGCCCCAAGCAAAGAAATGATGAGTTTTGAACAAATAAAAGGTTTTATTGACGAAACAATAAATCTCAATTTAAAGTGGGAAAAAATAAATATTTTGGGTGGTGAACCAACTTTACATCCTGATTTTCTGCAAATAATAAATTTAATACTCGAAGAGTATGTGTATAAACATTCTTTAAACACTGTATTACAAATAACAAGTAATGGATTGCCAAGTTCTAAAAAAATATTGGAACAACTACCATTATCAAAAAATATTAAAATAAATAAATTATCATTTAAAAAACATTATATAGTTGAACATTTTATCCCTTTCAATTTAGCCCCAATTGATAATGAATTATTTACAAATGCAAATTTTTCAAACGGTTGTTGGATAACGAATTCTTGTGGAATTGGATTAAATCCTTATGGTTATTTTTGTTGCGCTGTTGCAGGTGGTATAGAACGAATTTTTGGTTTAAAAAAATCAATAATGCACTTATCATCAATAACAGAATTTGAATTAAATGAACAATTATCTACTTATTGTCGTTTTTGTGGTTCGTTTAGTGCATACGATTCCAATAAAGGAGCTTTTATTGAAGATAATGATATATTACCATTGAATAAAGCAATTATCTCAAAAACTTGGGTAGAAAAATATGCAGAATATGCAAATAATCCAAAACAATTGGAAAAAGTTTATTTTAAAAACTTTGAATTATAAGAAAATATGACTTTTACAACAAACAAAATATTTATTAAAAATCAGATATTTACAAAGAACACTTCTTGTAAAAATAGTGCATTTAGCGAATTTTACTTTTTAAATTATTTTTCAAAAATTAATGATACATTAAGAGTACCAGAGCTTTTGAAATTTGACAATACCAAAAATCAAATTCATCTAAAATATATACATGGTATTCCATTAATTACATTTATTAGACATTTACAAAATAAAAATTTCAAACATAAAAATACGGATAAAATTGTAAATATGTTGCTTTTACAATCTATTAAATATGTTGCATATTTTCACAATATTACAAAAAAATTACATAACTCAAATGATTTTTACATTGAGAATTACAATTATAAAGAAAATTTATTTTCTGCATTACAAGTACTTGATAAATTTTCAAAATTAAATTTGTCAGATTATAATGTACAAAATTGTATCACAAGTATTTTTTCTAATCTTGAAAGTTCATGTAATGTTTTATACAGAGATGCTGGTCTTTATAACATTCTTATTTGTATTCCAGAAAATTTCAGTGTAGAAAAATGGATAAATGATATTTTTTCAAATAACGATTTCGAAAATCTTAAATTCAAAATAGTTTCTCAACTATATAATTTGGATTTTGCTGAATCTTATAAACTAATTTGTGCGGAAGATGATTATTCATTTATTATAGAATCATCTGTTTCTCAAAAATTCAGAATTCAATTATTAGAAATGATAAATCCTTTATTGAGATACGATGTATATTTATTTGCGGCTATTTTTAGAAATTTAAGAATTGCAGCAAGGCATCTTATATATTTATTTGAAAACCAAGACATTTATTATACAAGATATTCAAATTATGGTTCGTTAGTTGAAGAGAGCCCTGTTTACTATCTTCATTCAGCTTACAATAGAACAAAAGAATTAAGTTTATTATGTCCTGATTTTAATAATTTATTAGATTATATTTTTTTACTTATAGAATCTCTTACTGATAAAATTGAAAAAGAATTAATGATTATAATAAATAAAAACATAAATTCTAATGGATAATTCCAATATATTGATAACATTTTGTGTATTTGCTTATAATCAAGCTGATTATATAGAAGATGCTATTATTGGTGCATTAAATCAAAATTATAGTCCATTGGAAATAATTTTGTCTGATGATTGTTCAACAGATAAGACATTTTCAATTATGGAAAAAATGGTTACAAATTACAAAGGTAAACATAAATTGATTTTAAATAAAAATATTAAAAATTTAGGTACATGTTTACATCTTAATAAGGTATTTCAATTAGCTAATGGTGAATTATTTATTTTAGCTAATGGTGACGATATATCAGAATATAATAGAACACAAGAAGTATTTGAATCATATATTAAAAGTGATAAAAAAGCACGTTCGTTTTTATCAAATTATACGGTTATTGACAATTCAAAAAATATTTTAGAGGGTCAGTATATTCCCTCATTTCCAAATACATATGATAGATTCATTAAAAGATATTGGTTTGCTCATGGTTCAACATTGTCAATACATAGAGAATTATATGATTTTTTCGGTAATCTTGGTTATGGTTTTCATGAAGACCAAATCTTAATGCATCGGTCTTTATTATTAGGTACAGTTGAGTATATACCTAAGAAATTAATAAATTACAGAAGACATAGTTTTAATGTAAGTGGTAGCACTTACATTTATTCTGATAGTTCGCAAAAATTTTTACATTTAATAAGGTCTGAACTTGGTATTATTTTAGGGAGCAGCAATATGATAATTGATTTTATTAATTGGTGTGATAAGTATAATTTAGGTAAGTCAGAATTAATTAAATCAAAAGGGATTAATAAAATAAATGATAGAATTAAATATGGAGTTCTATCACTTAATTTACTTTCAAAAAATGTTTTACATATAGTTCCGTTTTTATTATTTAGTTTTTTTAAAGGTTATCCTTTAAAATTAACTTTAAGAAAATTAAATAATAGAATAAAAATTTGTTTTGGTTTAATAAAAAAAGAAAATTTGTTAAACGATAATGTTTTTAATATAAAACATTTTATCACAAATAAACTAAATTAGAAAAAATATGGCAGAAATAATATCAAAAATTTGGGGAGAAGAACACTGGATAGTTAACAGAGATTATGCAGGGAAAAAAATGGTACTTTTTAAAGGTCATCAATGTAGCCTTCATATGCATAAAATTAAAGATGAAACATTTTTTGTAAATAAAGGTGTAGTTCTAATTGAAGTAGACGGCGAAAGACGGTTGATGTATCCTGGTGATGATCAACTAATACTACCGTTTCAATTGCATCGGTTTACTGCAATTAATGCAGATGCCGAAATCATGGAATTTTCAACTCATCACTATGATACTGTTGATTCTGATAATTTCAGAGCAGTACAAAGTAGAATTATTGAAAGAGCAACTATTTCAAATCCAGAAGTATATATTACTGGAAATCGTGGTTATTTAGGTAGAGCAATTGAAACATTTTTTAAAAAACAAGGGGTAATTACCTATGGTTCAGATATTGAGTTTATTGATATAACTGAAATGGATACATTTGTTAAAGAACTGGAAAATGTGAAACCCAAAGTAATTATTCATACAGCAGCTATGTCAGATTGGTATGCTTGCGAAAAAAATCCAGAACTTGCAAAAAAAATTAATATAGAAGCTACTAAAACAATAGTTAATTATTGTAAATCAAACTCAATACCACTTGTTTATTTATCAACTGATTTTATTTTTAGTGGCAAAAAAAACTTTTATACTGAATCAGATTTACCAGACCCTATGAATATTTATGGTGCAACAAAAGCAGAAGCAGAAAATTATGTTAGAACTCATAAAGAGCATTTAATAATAAGAACGGGTACTTTTTATGGTATAAGTTATTTAATTGATAGACCTGTCTTTGCAAATAAAGTAATCCGCAAACTTTCAAAGGGTGAAAAGTATCCAGTAGCTACTGATGAAATTTCTACGCCAACATTGATACAAGATATTGCAGAAGTTATTTATAAACTTTTACAAAAGAAACTTAAAGGTACTTATAATATTGCAGGTTCAGATTCTTATTCACGTTTTGATTATGCAAAGCAAATTGCAAATATATTTGGATTAGATTCGTCTCTTTTAATTCCTTCGTCTATGTTCGATTTAGGTTTAGATTCAAAAAGACCTCAAAAATTAATTTTAAAAATTGAAAAATTGAAAAGCGAAGGTATATTTACTAATTCCTTATTAAATGGTTTAGCTATAATGAAATCTGATTTTGAAAGTATTCAAAATCTTATACCTAAATAATATTCAAAATCAAAATAATTTTTTATAAATTAGCAAACCGATGATTGATTTGACAAAAACATTAAATGCAAGTATGGAGGTATACCCTGGTGATTTTCAATTTAAAATTATTGAAAACAATCCTGTACGTTTTATAGATGATAGAATACATAGTGCTTATCAGATATTCACAATGAAAAATCACAACGGCACACATATAGATTTTCCAGCCCATAAAATTTTAGGTGGTAAAACGTCAAGTGATTTTACTTTGAATTATTTCATAAATCGGGCTTTATTACTTGATAGTAGAAACAATCTGATTTTGCCTAATTTATCGTTTATTGAAAAAAATAAAATAAGTGCAATTCTTATTTGGACAGGTCAATTAATAGCAAGTTTAAATGTTCAAATAGTGGATTTTCTTTGCAAAATGCCTTCATTAAAGTTAATTGGTACAGATGCTTTAACAGTAGATAATTATAAAGAAAATACAGTTCATTTAAAACTTTTACAAAAAGATATTTTAATTGTAGAAGGTTTGTGTAATCTTGATAAAATTTCACAAAAATTTAACAAAGAACCATTTATGTTTTTTAGCATACCTTTGCCATTAGAAAAGTCGGACGGTTCACCAGTAAGAGCTTTTGTAGATAGCATAATTTAATTCATTTTAATCAAATAGAATAATGGTTAATATTTTAAACGTACACGAAACCGCACAGATTGCAATAAATAATAATGTTACGTTATTAGGTATTGGACCAATGTCTATCAATACAGTAAAGGCATCAATCGAATTAGCAAATGAATTTAATTTTCCTTTACTTTTTATAGCGTCAAGAAATCAAGTAGATAAAGATGAATTTGGTTCTGGTTATGCAAATAATTGGAATCAAAACAGATTTGTTTCAGATGTTATCACGATTTCAAAAGATATTGGTTATAAAGGTATTACATATATTTGCAGAGATCATGGCGGTCAATGGCAAAGAGATTCTGAAAAAAAAGCGAATATCTGTTTTCAAAAAGCTACAATAAATTCCAATGAAAGTTATTTAGCAGATATTAAAGCTAATTTTGATTTAATTCACATTGATCCAACAAAAGAACTGTTGAATAATCAAATTACATTACCGGTAGTAGTGGATAGAGTTATTGACAGTATCGCATATATAGAAAGTATTAGGGATAAAAATCATCCTCTATTTTATGAAATTGGAACAGAAGAAAATGGTGGTGGTATAATTCAAAGTAATAATTTCGAGTTTTTCATAAGCTTACTTTTGGAAAAATTAACTCGAAATAAATTACCAAAACCTACATTTATCGTTGGACAAATTGGCACTCTCGTAAAAATGACCAAGAACATTGGAATTTTTGACTATAATCATACAATTTCACTAATTGAAATCTGTAAAAAATATTCTATTTGTTTCAAAGCTCATAATGCTGATTATTTAACATTTAGCAATTTATCATTATTTCCTAATATTGGCATCGCAGGTGCAAATGTAGCCCCAGAATTTGGTGTTTCAGAAACAAGAAGTTATTTAGAATTAGGTTTAAAATTAAATGTTACAACTTTTGAGGAAGTAATATATCAACAGTTATTACTTGATGATAAGTGGCATAAATGGCTTGATAAATCAATTATAAGTACCAATTTTGACAATTTATCTATACGTAAAAACTTAATAGAAGCAACTGGTCATTATTATTTTAGTCAGCCAATTGTGAAAGAATGCATAAACGATTTATTTTCAGTTGCAAAAAAAAATGGTATTCACCATCCAGAACGTTTAGTAATAGAAAACATAAAAAGAACAATTAAAAAATACGTTGATGCATTCAATTTAGTTAATTTTAATAAGATACTGTATGATAATTTATTAGATTTGAAAAAATAAAAAAAATGCACATAACATATTATAGACCGACCATTGCCTTTTTTGCGGGCAGAAGTGCTAATTTGAAACATTTGTGCAAGAAAAAAACATTTGTGGGTAATTGAAACATTTGTGCTATAAATCCCGCAAAAAAGGCAACGGCGGCTATAATTTTTCGTTATGCCTTACAAAAATAAAATACAATGATATGAATATCAGAATTATAAAAATATTAAATATAATTTTGTTAATTTTTCTGTTAACAACTTGCAAAAAGCCCGAACCGGAAACGACAGGCAAAATTACAGGTATAATAAAAGACATTAGTAATAATGCAACTTTGATTGCAGATGTTTCATTAAGTCCTGATAATACAATATTGACAACCGGTTCAGACGGCAAATATGAATTTTCGGAACTTGACCCATCGAAATCATATACAATTTCAGTTAATTGCAATTCGTATAAATCCGAAACAAAGCAAAATATAAAAGTTATTGCAGGACAATCAACTATTTTAGATATTTCATTAACAAAATTAAATCCTACAATTGTTATTACAACACCAGCAAGCGGAACAAATTGGCAAACAAATGCAAACCAAACGATAAAATGGACATCATCGGATTTAACAGGAAATGTAAAAATTGAATTAGTAAAAGGAACATCTGTTTTAAAAACAATTGAAACATCAACCGAAAACGATGGTGAATACATTTGGACAATTCCAAATGATATTACAAACGGAACAGATTATAAAATTAAAATTACAAGTTTGAATAATTCAACAATTTTTGACGAAAGTGATTTTTTTACAATTTTAGTTGTTTTAGCACCTTATGCAGTTACAGAATTAGCAACAAATTTAACAACCTCTTCTGCACGATTAAATGCAATTGTTAATCCAAATGGACAAACAACAAATGTAATATTTGAATACGGCATAACAACAAGTTACGGACAAACAATAAATGCTTTTCAAAATTCTGTTTCAGGAACTTCTAATTTGAATATTTATGCCGATTTAGCAGGTTTACAACCAAATACAACATACAATTACAGAGTAAAAGCAACAAGTTCGGCAGGTATTACCAATGGTGAGAATATGACTTTTAAAACTCAAAATTATCCACCGCCAACTGCAACAACTTCTGATGCAACAATTATTACACAAACAACAGCAACATTAAATGGAACAGTTAATGCAAATGGATTTTCAACTACCGTTTCATTTGAATACGGAACAACAACAAGTTACGGACAAACGAAAACTGCAAATCAAAGTCCCATAACAGGAAATTTGAATGAAAGTGTAAGTTGTAGTTTGTCAGGTTTAACTGCAAATACAATTTATCATTTTAGAGTAAAAGCCGAGAGTGTTTACAGGGCAATCGGATTTAAACTTTAAGAATGATTTCCCTGTATTTCTGGTCTAAAGCAGCTTTATATCTTTTTTTGACCATGCTTGTTTTTTTATCAG
>Ga0316608_1000341_pt1 | contig 23233 bp, 14 predicted proteins | sample MIS2016152B_MG_FD_207673 | JGI IMG/M metagenome (GOLD analysis project Ga0316608, IMG submission 207673) | Microbial mat bacterial communities from Middle Island sinkhole, Lake Huron, Michigan, United States - MIS.2016.152B | ecosystem: Environmental > Aquatic > Freshwater > Lake > Sediment...
TTGTCCATCCCAACTGTATCTGTCATAGCCATTTGCCTGAATACCTGTAATTCTGCCATCATTAAACATATTGCACCCAGTACGCACAATGGCCGAAGTTCCTGCCAGCGCAAAACCCCAACCCAGAATTCCATCTCCCGCCTGACTGTTATACACGACCGATAAATTGGGTTGTATTCCCTTGATTCCCGGAGGAATATCGATCGGTAAGGTGTATGTGGCAGCGCCTCCGGCGCTCACATCACCGGATCCTGCGAGATTAATGGGGGCGAGATATTTATTGATAGCTGGAACATTTTCGCTTACTGACGATTGGCTGTATGCTAAAGGTAGTATCATCCAGGGTTCCGTTTTCGCCGTAAATTTTTTTCCATCGCTTTTGAATCCTGGCAGAAGCTTAACAAAGTCTCTAACTTCTATTTTGCTTTCACAACAATTAGGTTGTGAAGAAATCCATGAAGCCCCAATATAGCCCATTGCTGGATCGCCAAGAATTTGTCCAAATATTTTTGAAACAAAAAATATAAAAAAAAGAAATAATAAGTTTTTCATAGTTTTCGAGATTGTTTTATTGTTTAAAAATTTTCCATTGAATACTTTTTCCTTCAATATTCATTTTCAGTAAATAAATGCCAGAATTGTATTCAGACATATCGAGTATGTACCCACTTTCTATTTCCTGATTATTGATAAACAGCAATTTACCTGACATATCAAAAAGTTGAAGGTTTTTTGGCATTTCTTCATTGTAATTATGGCTTATGTTTAAACCCGATGACACAGGATTGGGATAAACCTCTATGTTGGAAAAAATACTCTTTTCCAAAACAGAATCTTCTATGCTTTTGTCAGGAGTCACATCAAGATAACGTTTTGTCATTTGTCCATTTGCATCGTATTCGAATACAACTTTCTGCTGCGCATGCAAAGGCGCAAACGGTAATATCAGGAATAAAATTCCTAACAGGTTAAAAATAAATAATCTTTTCATTTGATTGAATTTTAAAGTTTTAGAGAACTCACTAACAAACTATTCTTTTTTCAATGCTTTGTTTTCTTTTTCGAGCATTTCAATTCTTTTATTTTGGTCAATGACATATAAGGTTAATTCTTCAATCTTTTCCAACAGCATATTATCCATATCACCTACTTTGTAACCATTCTTTTTAAATTCTTCGGCTGAAGGAATATTCGGCAAATGAGAATTTTCCTGTACGTATTTTTCTACTTCAGATAGAGAAAGTAATTTATAATCTTTAGCAAAAACATAATCGCTCCGAGGTACATTATCGGTTACTTCTACTTCTTTGCAAAGAATCTTACCTACTACTTTTAGTGTGACATCGCCAGAATAGTTTGGTCCAAATGTAAAATCATCCCCATGTGCTAACAAGAAAGTTTTAGTTTCACCCTTATAGCCAAAAAGGGCATGGTTATAACCATATCCAGAAAATCTTATGCCCCTATAGTCTTTACCATTACCATCCCAGTTTTCTTCAGGGCCATCGATGGTTAATAAATTACCTCTGTAATATGCATTCGTATTATCACATAATTCAAGAATATTTTTATAATTTGCTTTTAAAAATAGAGAAGATTCTGATGAATTGATGTTGGTTACTTCAACTTCTTTGCAAAGAATCTTGCCTGTAGAAGTTATTTTATCAGACTCCACTTCTTTGCAAAGAATCTTGCCTGTAGAAGTTATTTTATCAGATTCCACTTCTTTGCAAAGAATCTTCCCTACTACATTTAAATTTACATCTCCATAGTTCGTTGCAAATCCGAAATCGTCAGCAGTTGCTAACAAAAATGTTCTGGTTTCACCCTTCCAACCAAAAAGGGCATGCGCATGACTATATCCGGAAAATCTTATACCCCTGTAGTCTTTACCATTACCATCCCAGTTTTCTTCAGGTCCATCGATGGTTAATAAATTACCTCTGTAATATGCATTCGTATTATCACTTAATTCAAGAATACTTTTATTCTTTGCTTTTAGGTATAATGAGGTACCTATAGAAGTTATGTTATTAGAATTAAGCCTGCCTCCTGTTAAGAACAAATCGCCAAATTTTGAAAAATAAGCTTTTGTTACATTGTCATATCTGAACAAAACCTCATTTCTCATGTTCATGATAATACTACCAGGATAATACCCCTCGCCAGGATTAAGAATAACGTCACCTCCTTCATAGCCTGAATTTGCAGTAATTTTCACATCTCCTCCATTTTGACCACCTCCTGAGAGTATTTCAACATCTCCTCCTTTATTGGTTGGTGCACCGATACCTCCTTTTACTTTAACAGAACCACCTGTAGAACTTCCAACATCCTTTCCTTTAATCGTGTAGTCTGGAGTACCCGTTTCTACTGACTGAGCTTTAATAAATCCCAAAACTCCAAAAGTTAAAAAAATTAAAAAGATTGATTTTTTCATGACATTCAAATTTAATTGATTATATTTATGATTAATAATGAATTACTGTTTAAAAATGAAGTGCAAATAATTTTCTTCAAAAATTGGAAAATCAATTTATGATAGATAATTTGGTCTATTAATCAATCGACATATTTATATTTTCGTTGAATAAGGTTTTCTCATACCTATAACTGTTTGCCTGGATGAGTTTACTTTAACTTGGTATAATACCCGCAGACTTAATCTGAAGAAAATCAGAAAACATAGAATTGAATAGTTTTTCATAATGTTTAGGATGATTAAATTAACTATTATATAACATTGATTATTAATACGTTGAAAAAATGAAAAAAATAAAAATGCTATACAAGTTTTATCAAAGAAAGATATGAACAAGGTTTTGCGGTAATTGTTAATAAACTTGACTTGGTTGTAGATAATGTTGCCAGCAAAGGAAAAGCAAAGGTAGGGTAGGAGTAAGTGGTTTATTTATATTGAAATAGGTTTGTCTATTATTATTTTATTCTCTGTGAAACTCTGTATAATAATTTTTTTTGATACCAATATTACTCCTTTTTAGCCAAAACATTTGATATATAGTAAGTTGAATTTTCAAATTACAAATTGAAAGTAAAACAACCCTTTTTCTTCAATTCTCTCAAAATATCAAACTTAATAGATTAAGTAATATTCTATTTGTAATCTAATAATTAAATTTAATAATAAATTAATTATAAAATAGAAATAAGGCTTACATTTTGATACAAAATATTAAAATTAGTTTTATATTTGTCAATACAAATTGTATTTCAATTTTCCATAATAGTAAAGCGTAAGCCATGAAGTAGCAATCTCTTAAAAAACCGTGATATGCAAGCAAATAGTATTCTGGATCAGTACGATATTCCAACGGGAGTATATGATGAGATGTTTGAAAATGAAAATCTCATCAGAGAACACTATGCTAAAACCTATAGTGTTCTGAATAAGTTGACCATTGAGGCTTTGAACAAAAAGGAAGAATTGACCAAACAACTCTTCATGAGTCTGGGAATTACATTTACTGTTTATAGTAATAATCAGGGAATCGAAAAGATTTTTCCTTTTGATATTATTCCAAGAATTATTCAGAACCGGGAGTGGGAACACATCGATAAAGGTATAAAGCAAAGATTGAAAGTCTTAAACTTGTTTTTAAAGGATATTTATTCTGAACAAGCTATTTTGAAGGAAAAAATTGTTCCTTCAGAATTAATCTTTTCATGTCCTCATTTTGTCAAGGAAATGGTGGGTGTGAAAGTTCCTTATGATATTTATGTGCATATTGCAGGAATTGACCTTATTCGAGATCATGATGGTTCTTTTTTTGTTCTTGAAGACAATTTGCGCACTCCTTCGGGTGTATCATACATGGTTCAGAACAGGGAAATTTCAAAGCAAATATTTCCTGAATTACTACAAAATTGTCGTGTAAGAAGTGTTTCAGAATATCCAATGTCGTTGCATAAAATTCTGGTATCAATGGCTCCCAAACAAGTGAGTAATCCAGGGGTTGTTCTGCTTACTCCCGGGGTGTATAATTCCGCATATTTTGAACATACATTTCTTGCACGTTTCATGGGGATTGAATTGGTAGAAGGACGCGATCTTTTAGTCAAAAATCATCGGGTTTATTTCAAGACCACCAAAGGTTTGAAAGAAGTGCATGTTATTTATCGAAGGATTGATGATGATTTTCTTGATCCTTTGGTTTTTAGAAAAGACAGCATGTTGGGAGTTCCCGGATTAATGGAGGCATATCGCCGGGGCAATGTTGCTATTGTGAATGCGGTAGGAAATGGTGTTGCCGATGATAAAGCTGTTTACCAATATGTTCCCTCAATGATCAAGTATTACCTAAATGAAGAACCTATTTTGAAAAATGTTCCCACTTATCAAATGGAGAATCAGGAAAAAATCGATTTCATTTTTAAAAACATTGAGAAAATGGTCATCAAAAAGACCAATGATTCTGGCGGTTATGGCATGCTGATTGGTAATTCTGCAACAAGCAAAGAAATTGAAGAAATTAAAGAAAAAGTTATCGAAAACCCACGGGTTTATATTTCCCAACCTATTATTAATCTCTCTACTGCTTCTTGTTTCATCAATGGCAAACTCCAACCTCGCCGAGTCGATTTAAGACCTTATGCACTATGCGGCCCGGATGGTATTGAATTGGTACCCGGTGGATTGACAAGGGTTGCTTTGCGTGAAGGTTCTTTGGTAGTAAATTCCTCTCAGGGAGGTGGAAGTAAGGATACTTGGGTTTTATCAAATTCGAAATAAATAAATTGTAAAAATATGTTGATTAGAATTGCCGACTCATTATTTTGGATGACCAGATATATGGAGCGAACTGAAGGTATCTTGAGGATGATCAAGACAAATTATATGTCGTCGCTCGAAAATATTGAAGAATCTGATTTTACCTGGAGACCTGTATTGAAAACATTTACAACGCTTTCGGATGAACAAATCAGTGCAATGGAATATAATTCGATGGATGTGCTGAAGTACCTTATTTCAGACAAATCGAATGACAATTCTGTTTTGAACACAGTTACTTCTTCGCGCGAGAATGCCCGCGGTGTACAAGACCATATTACCATTGAAGTGTGGGAGTGTTTGAACAAATTCTACCTGGAAGTAACAAAATGGGAACAAATAGAGTTCGATTCTTCGGAAGTAATAGCAACTTTAACACATTTTATGCAAAATGCTTTATTGTACTATGGAATTGCCGAAGTAACCATGCCCCGAAAAGACGGTTGGAATTTTATGAATTTGGGTAAGTTCATAGAACGGGCTTTTCAAACCTCACTCTTCTTACAAAGCAAATTTGAGGAATTTGATTACGATATGCAAAAAACCTCAAATCCTATCGAATGGAGGCATGTATTACAGTCTGTGTCTGGTTTTGAATTTTACTTAAAAACCTATCATACGGGAATACAAGCTGAAAATGTGGTCGATATGCTGGTTTTAAATTCTGATTTTCCTCGTTCGGTTTTTTACTCTGTTGTTCGTTTGCACCAAATTTTGGAACGTTTTAGAAATTCTGCAAATAACGAAGCCTACAATAAAATTGATTACAACTTGGGTAAACTTAAAAGCCGAATTCAATACTCCAACGTTAATGAAATTGCCAAAGAAGGTTTAAAAAATTATCTGGAAACGATGATCGATGATTTATACGTTATTGGAAATTTAATTAACGAGTTTATTTTTCATTATAATTAAAGAAAAAGCGGATGTCTATACGTGTACATATAAATCACTCAACAAAGTATGAATTTAGCAAATCGGTGAGCTTATCTCCCCATATTTTGCGTTTACGGCCTGCGCCGCATTGTCGTACGCCCATTCATGCATATTCTTTGAAGGTTAAACCTGAAAATCATTTCATTAACTGGCAACAAGATCCATTTGGAAATTATCAGGCTCGAATTATTTTTAACGAGAAAACTACAGAATTATCCATTGATGTAGAAGTTGTTGCTGAAATGCTAACGATCAATCCCTTCGATTTTTTTGTTGAGGATTCTGCAAAGTATTTTCCTTTTTCTTATGATGGAAATTTGAAAAAAGAATTGATCCCTTACCTCGAGATTAACGAAAAAGGCGAGCTGTTGTTGAATTGGTTAAAAAAAATTGATGACATAAAAGAAAAACTCATTGCGCTTGAAAAACTCAAAAAGAAGGATGATAAAGAAAAAGAAATTTCGGAAGGAAAATTTATAAGCATTGATTTTTTGGTGGAGCTTAACCAAACGCTCAATCGGGAATTAAGTTATACAATTCGCTTAGATCCCGGAATTCAAAGTGCTGAAGAAACCTTGCGATTAAAAAGTGGGTCATGTAGGGATTTTGCATGGCTTTTCATACAAATCTGTCGTCATTTGGGATTGGCAGCACGCTTCGTTTCTGGATATCTGGTGCAGTTGACTGCAGATGTAAAGTCTTTGGACGGACCTTCGGGACCCGACAACGATTTTACCGATCTTCATGCGTGGATAGAAGTTTACCTGCCAGGTGCAGGATGGATTGGTCTGGATACCACCTCTGGATTGTTTGCTTCCGAAGGGCACATTCCTCTGGCTTGTACTCCTTCTCCTGAAAGTGCTGCTCCTGTTTATGGATTAACCGATGTGTGCGAAACAAAATTTAGCTTTCATAATTCTGTTAAGCGAATTTATGAAACACCTCGAGTAACAAAACCTTATACCGATGAACAGTGGAATGAAATCGTTCGCCTTGGAGCAATTGTTGATGAGGAATTAATTTCAAATGATGTTCGCTTGACAATGGGTGGGGAGCCTACATTTGTTTCTATCGACGATATGGATTCGCCCCAATGGAACATAGAGGCGGATGGTGAGCATAAACGGATTTTGGCAAACGAATTCCTTAAAAATCTGAAAAAGGTTTTTAGCAAAGATGGATTGTGCCAATATGGTATGGGAAAATGGTATCCCGGAGAACCTTTTCCTCGTTGGCAATATTCTCTTTATTGGAGAAAAGATCATGGGAAAATGTGGAATAATCAGGATTTACTTTCGGATTTCACTCAAAAAGAATCATATAAAACCGAGGATGCCTTGAATCTTCTGAATAAAATAAGCTTTCTGCTGGGTATCAATAAGTCTAATGTAATTCCTGCATTTGAAGATCCTTTTTACACAATTTGGGAAGAACAAAAAATTCCCGGCAATATCGATCCTTTAAAGTTTAACTTGAAGGATGATTTGCAACGGAAAACAATAGCAGATATCTTGACCAGAGGTCTCAATGAACCCAAAGGCTTTGTGCTTCCGCTCGCTTGTGATGAAAATAGATGGAAAAGTATTAAATGGAAATTCAGACAAAGCAATTTGTTCCTAATACCGGGCAATTCTCCAATAGGATTTCGGTTGCCATTAAAAACGCTGGAGTTTGAAGCTCCGCACAAAACATCACCCGAATTCCCTCAAGATCCATTCGATGATGAAAGAGAGGAATTGTCGGATTATTATTCAATTGTAAATCAAAGAATTAATTCTGCAATGGCAGAGGAAAAGCAGCCTTTGCGTGCTTTAGAACCGATCATAACAGCTCTGTGTGTTGAGGAAAGAAAAGGACATATTTATGTTTTTTTACCACCCCAAAAAACGCTGGAAAACTTTCTTGAACTTATTGCTGCAATCGAAATTGCTGCCGAATTATTAAGAACAGCAATTATCATTGAAGGTTATGAACCACCATTTGATTGGAGAATTGAACGTTTAAAGATAACACCCGATCCCGGTGTTATTGAGCTAAATATCCATCCTTCAATAAGTTGGGATGAGCTACTGAAGAAAACAGAAACGATCTATGAAGCGGCGAGAATTTCGAGGCTTGGAACAGAAAAATTTATGCTCGATGGTCGTCATACCGGAACAGGTGGTGGCAATCATATCACACTCGGAGGAGTTACTCCTGCTGATAGTCCTTTTCTTCGTAAACCTGATCTTTTGCAGAGTTTCATAACTTTTTGGCAGCATCATCCCGCACTATCATATTTGTTTTCTACTGCCTTTGTGGGCACAACAAGCCAAGCACCTCGCGTGGATGAAGGAAGAATCGAAAACCTGTATGAACTCGAAATTGCTTTTTCGCAAATACCTCAAAACGAGGAAACTCCACACTGGTTGGTTGACAGACTTTTCCGAAATTTGTTAACGGACATTACAGGCAATACACATCGGTCTGAGTTTTGTATCGATAAACTTTTTTCACCAGACTCTCCTACCGGAAGATTGGGCATTGTAGAACTGCGTGCATTTGAGATGCCACCGCACTTCAAAATGAGTTTAGTGCAGACATTATTAGTGCGAACCCTTGTTTCCTTATTCTGGAAAAAACCCTATAAGCATAATTTAGTGCGGTGGGGTACCGAGTTGTATGATAAATTTTTAATTGAGCATTTTGTGCGTCAAGATATGAATGATGTGATACAATTTTTAAATCAGGAAGGTTATCCTTTTAAAAGTGATTGGTTTGAAGCATTTTATGAATTTAGATTTCCTTATTATGGAAAGGTTCAAATTCAAAGCATAAGCTTGGAACTGAGCATGGGTATTGAACCTTGGAATGTTTTGGGTGAAGAAGTTCAGAGTTTTGGTACATCCCGCTATGTGGACTCATCCATCGAAAGAATCCAAATAAAAGTAAATAATTATAATGATGCAAGATATGTTATCTTATGCAATGGAAGCAGGATTCCGCTTACACCCACAGATGAAAAAGGCAAATATATTGCAGCAATCCGTTACAAGGCATGGCAGCCATATTCCGCATTACATCCTACGATCGGGGTGGACACACCCTTAACTTTTGATGTTTATGATACTTGGAATAAAAGATCCATCGGTGGATGCAATTATTTTGTATCGCACCCGGGTGGTCGTTCTTACGACACCTTTCCTGTAAACAGCTATGAAGCAGAATCGCGCAGAAGCAACCGGTTTTGGGATATTGGACATACCATTCCTTTCCAGCTCCCACCACCGCCTGTCTATAAAGCCGAAAGAATTTTTCAGAAAAAAAGTCCCTCTGAGATTGATATCAAATTATTCGATATTACAATAGATAAAGAGTTTCCAATTACATTAGATTTGCGGAAAACATGGCGATTAAAAAAGACAACATGACATTCAACGAAATTCTGAATAATTATACGCAAAGAATGCAATCTTATGATGAAATGATGACCGGAGAACAAACCATAACTTCTACCTGGAAACAAATTTTTGAAAATATCTCTCAGATTGGCGTTGGCGAAATTGCTGAAAGACAAAGAGAAATTCAAAAGCTTGTCATTGAGAATGGTATAACTTATAATGTTTATGGCGATCCTCGGGGTGAGAACCGTCCTTGGGAATTGAATGCTATTCCATTTATTATCAATGAATCCGAATGGAATCATATAGAAAGAGGACTCATTCAGCGCGCAGAGTTGATGAATTTGATTCTAACAGATCTTTATTCAGAGAGAAATCTCATTAAAAAGGGGCTAATTCCAATAGATTTGATTTATAGTAACACAGGGTTTTTAAAAGAATGCCATAATACTATGGATAATCATAGGAATAACCTCCCTATATATGCTGTAGATATTGCTCGGGGACCCGATGGACATTGGTGGATTATTAGTGATAATACGCAGGCTCCTTCTGGTCTGGGTTACACACTTGAAAACAGAATGACCTTAGGAAGGGTTTTCCCTGAACTTGTTAATGAAGTTCAGATCAGGAAGATTTCGGGGTTTTATCAATCGCTCAATAATGCACTTTCAGAACTATCCAATAGAAAAAATGATAATCCCAGAATTGTGCTCCTTACACCGGGTCCTTTTAATGAAACTTATTATGAACATTCTTATCTGACTTCTTTTTTGAGATATACCCTTGTTCAAGGCGGTGATTTGGTTGTTCAGAATGGTTGTGTCTGGCTGAAAACGTTGCGGGGACTCAAGCGCGTTGATGTGATAATGCGGAGGGTGGATGATACTTATTGTGATCCATTGGAACTGCTGGATTATTCCCAATTGGGTATTCCCGGATTATTGGAGGCAGTAAGAAGAAAAAATGTAGCACTCGTAAATCCGCTTGGAAGTGGGGTTCTTGAAAATTCCGCACTTAATTCATTTTTGCCAGGTATAGCGAAACATTTTTTGCATGAAGATTTAAAAATTCCCACCATTGCTACTTGGTGGTGTGGTCAGGAAAAAGAAAAGAAATATGTTTTACAGAATTTAGAAAATCTGGTGATCAAAAAATTACAGAAAAGATTTTCGAACAATACAATTATAGCCAATAAATTATCATCCAAAGAAATAAGTGAATTGAAATGTGAGATCAACAGAAATCCCTACGCTTTTGTAGGCCAGGAAAAAGTAAATTTTTCTACTACCCCTGTTTTTACGGGTAATTCATTAGAACCTCGTTATTCTGTTTTGCGATGTTTTATTGTGTTCAGTCAGGGAAATTATATTGTTATGCCTGGAGGTCTCACCCGTACTGCAATGCAAGAAGGAAATCTGATTGTTAGCAATCAGCTTGGTGGTGCCAGTCAGGATACTTTTATTCTGACAAATCAATCAGATCCTCCAGCAAAATTGACTGTTTTTTCAAATGAATCAGAATTGCTTTCAAACGATATCGGAACTATTCCCAGTCGTTTGGCAGAAAATCTTTACTGGACAGGACGTTATGCTGCAAGAGCTTTGGCCACAGCTCGTTTTATCAGAACAACATTGAAGTGCATTTTGGAGCATAATATTTCGGAGTTTAAAGACAATGAATTATCAATTGAAATATTGCTTAAAACGCTTACGCAAACCACGATGAGTTATCCAGGTTTTGTTGGTGAAAATGCCGATGAACTTCTTAAAAAACCAGAAAATGAATTACTTGCTTTGATATTTGACAACCATAAAAATGGCGGATTTTCATTTACCCTGCAAGCACTAAAAAGTTCGAGTGAAGCAGTGAAAAATATCTGGTCAACTGATACAAGAAGGCTGATTGAACATATTGATTATCAATGGAGACTTGTTCAAAATTCGAATATTCGTAATTTCAGAGAAATCATAAGTTATCTTGATCAGCAAATTACAAGAATCATTGCATTTATAGGACTTATCAAGGAGAGTGTAACCCGCGAACAAGGACGTGTGCTGTATGATATAGGAATGCGTTTGGAGCAGGCCATATACTTAACATCCAAAGTTAGGTCTTCTTTGATTTTTGAACATGCAGAACCCGTTGAAAAGGCAATTATTGAGGCTCTTTTGATCAGTCACGAAAGTTTAAATATATACCGAAATAGCTTTCGCTCATTCAGACTAATTCCCTTGCTCGAACTTTTACTGCTGGATGTGAATTTTCCATCTTCGTTGGCTTTTCAATTAGATTTTTTGCAAAAAAGGTTCAGTTATTTGCCAAAAAAGAAGAGTAATTACCAGCTAAGTGAAATTGAAAAGAAAATCTTAGAAGCATATACCAAAATTCGACTTACAGAACCATCCGAATTAGCTTCAATTAAAGATATTAGTGGCTTTAGAGAAAATTTGGAGGAGTTCCTCTCTTTTCAAACGGACATTTTGTTTACGATTTCGAATGAAATAACCAAAAATTATTTTTCCCATACGGAAGATAAGCAACAATTTATATTACAAACGATTACGATTTAAATAAAGTCAGGTATGATCTACAAAATTATCCATACAACAACCTATAATTATGAAGAGAATGTAGAGCTTTGTCACAATCAACTGCGTCTGCAACCTCGTAATTTTGAAGGACAACTATTGCTCGATTATAATCTTCAAATTTCGCCAAAGCCATCTGATTTTCATAACCATTTGGATTATTTCAGTAATAACGTTACCTTTTTTAGTATACAATTCCCACATAATGAGCTTATTGTATGTTCTGAGAGTACTGTAAAACGTGATTCTGTAGAGTACGATATTCTGAGTGAGGGTTTTAAGATAAGTATAAAAAGTGCAAAAGAATACTTACAACATAACTCGAACGAAATCAATGATGCTCGTCAATATCTTTTCAGGTCAAAATACATTTCTCTTTTGCCTCAGGTTTTCGATTATGCAAAGCTGTCCTATAGTCGAAACAGAGGTGTATTCGATGCCACCTTAGAATTAATTCAACGAATCTATCAAGATTTTTCGTTTGTATCGGGTTTTACCAGTATTGCAACTCCTCTCGAACAGGTATTCGAAGAGAAGAAAGGCGTTTGTCAGGATTTTGCGCATTTTGCTATTGCCTGTTTGCGCACCGTTGGCCTTCCGGCAAGGTATGTGAGTGGTTATATTGAAACGATTCCACCCAATGGTGAGAAGAAATTGGTTGGTGCTGATGCATCTCATGCATGGTTTTCGGTTTATATTCCATTCATAGGTTGGATAGACTTTGATCCAACAAATAATTTATTGGTTAAAAACCAGCATGTTACAATCGGTTGGGGAAGTGATTATTTTGATATTATTCCCGTTAAGGGCGTTGTTTTTAGCTCAGGAAAAAGCACATTGAAAGTGTCTGTAGATATGTTTAAAATACAGGAATTTGGAGGATAAAACGACTAAGAATCCCAAATTAAAATTCAATCGATATTCCGATTTAATTGTGCCACTTTAATATCGCATCAACCTCTATAGTTTTCATTTCCAAATCTTCTGCAATTGCTTCCACGGATATTCCTTTTTGATGCATTTTGATTACCAATTTTTTTAGCTTCTCTAATACTTCTTCTTTTTGCAATCGCTCTTCTTCTACCTTATTCAAAATTAAAAATTAGTGAAACAAAAAAGGCTGCCTTGTAGAGGCAGCCTTTTTTGTTTTTTTTCTAAGGCAACATGAAAATTAATCTGGCAAAGTAGGCTGAACCTTTACATTGATAAATTGTCCATTGTTGATACCAGCTCCACTTGTACTGTCAAAAAATGATGTTCCAACAAAACCAACAAAAAAGCCAATCAGTAATCCGCCCCAAAAATCTTCCACGGAAATAAAGGATTGTTGGTCTGATTTGCGCGCCAAAAATACAATGGATACTGCGCTTAAAATCAAAGAAACCAAAACCATATTGATTACCGTCATGATAGAAGGAAAATTGAAGCTTGGATTATTCTTAAATAATCTGGCAAATGCACCCAATATTCCACCCAATATTGCCCCAAAAACAATGGAGTTAACTGAGGGTTTTATGGAAATTGAATAACCAGTTGTATTCGAAAACACATTTCCATTGGTTGGAGCACTTGTGTTGTTCGGATAAAAATTAAAATTGACATTGAACTGCAAATTGTATTTTGCAGGTGAAAAAATTATGGATTTCTTCACATTTAAAACAAAGCGATATACAGCAGTACTCCCGGGTTGTAAAGCACAGTTGTCTGGCAATGAACTTTCCGCTTTGATTTTTTTGTTATCATGCCTTTCTGCGCTGTTTTCAGCTCCCACCACCTCTTTTTCCAATTCGCTTGGAAGGATTACATCGGCATTCGAAATCCAAATGGGTCGATTGAATGGATTTTTAATCAACAAAAAAAGAGAAAATTGCTTTCCCGCTATAATATAGCTGGAAGAAGTCTCAACTTTCATATCGAGTAACCCTTGTTCTACTATATTTTCAACACTTAGTTCCATGCTGTAATTATTTTTATTATGCCTTAGCTTTTTCGAAAGTCCAGATAGATATTACTTTTATATTTCATATCAATTTCTTTAGCAAAAATATCATTTCTTTTTATGATGTGCAATTGATAATAATTGCTCCAATTGATACTTATTTTCTTAACTGCTGTATTGCTTTTGTATTCAATTGTTTAATCGTCAATACCTATTATATATTCCTGTATTATTCACCCAGAGATTATCTTAAAATAAATTAAAAAAATTACATAATAAGTTGATTATAAATATTTTAATTATAATTTTTTTATAATTATTTGTAAAGATAAAATGTTTTTTACAAAAGTATTTATTTTTTTTAATTGAATTGCAAATAAATAAATTATTTCATCGGGTAAAAATATAATGATATTTTTTTACAATTATTTGATCCATTACCTTTCCTTAATGAGATACAAAAATATAAGAAATTCTCACCTTTTCTTCCAAGTCTTTTTTATTATTTTACCATCGAAAAATTTTTCTCCATAAAGCAAAAATAAATTTAAGGTCGGAAGTGATTTATAATATTGAAATTGAATATTTTGGTTTTAGTTTTCTGTAATAATTAAAACATCAAAAATACCATAGAATCTTAATGAATATGGATAGAAGGACTTATTTGAAATATTTGGCTTCCCTGTCATGTTTCTCTTTTATCAATCAAGTTATGCCTAGGAATTTATTTTTTCCGGAGCTAACAAAAGAGCAATTTGGAAAGGGATTCAAATGGGGGGCTGCCTCTGCATCCTATCAAAGTGAAGGCGCATGGAATATCGATGGCAAAAGTGAATCAATATGGGACAGATTTTCTCACACGAAAGGGAGAATAAAAACTGGTGAAAATGGAGATATTGCCTCTTCATTCTATACAAAATACGAAGAGGATATTTCTATACTTAAGTCTCTCAATCTCGATATTTTTCGCTTTTCCCTATCGTGGTCAAGAATACTTCCGGAAGGCTCAGGAAAAGTGAACCCCAAAGGAATAGATTTTTATAATCGAGTGATTGATAAATGCCTTGAAAACGATATTGAACCTTGGGTAACACTTTACCATTGGGATTTACCTCAAATTATTGAAGACAAAGGGGGTTGGGCTTCGAGAGATATTGTAGAACTCTTTAAGGAGTATGCGGGCATTTGCGCAAAGAATTTTGGTGATAGAGTAAAAAATTGGATCGTTCTCAATGAACCTATGGCTTTCACTGGCTTGGGATATATGTTGGGAATTCATGCTCCGGGATACAAAAGCCTATCAAGGTTTTTTGCCGCTGTTCATCATGCTGCTTTATGTCAGGCCGAAGGTGGGAGGGTTTTGAGGGAATTACTTCCTGAGGCTCATTTGGGAACAACTTTTTCTTGCTCTCAGGTAGAACCTTTCCGAGATCTGAAACGAGATATAAATGCAGCAGAAAGAATGGATGCGCTTTTGAACAGACTCTTTGTGGAACCCCTGCTGGGAATGGGATATCCAATGAAAAGTTTTCCTTTACTGCATCGAATCGAAAAATTTATTTTGGATGGTGACGAGAAAAAATTAGCATTTGATTATGATTTCATTGGAGTGCAATATTATTATCGAACTGTGGGAAAATTCGCTTTATTCCCACCAGCTATGTGGGCAAAGGCTATTCCGGCAGAAGATAGGAAAGTGCCCATAAATACGATGAAATTAGAAAATTATCCTGAAGGGATGTATGCAATGCTTAAGAAATATGGATCTTATCCGGGGGTAAAAAAACTCTATGTCACCGAAAGTGGTGTTTGTTGCCCAGACGTATTGCAAGATGGCATCATCAATGATACAGACAGAATAAAATATTATAAGGATTATTTGAAACAGGTCTTAAAAGCAATCCAAGGTGGAATCCCTGTAAAAGGTTTTATTGCTTGGTCTTTGACAGATAATTTTGAATGGGCCGAGGGATTTTTTCCCAGATTTGGGTTAATCTATGTAGATTATCAAACCCAGCAGCGTTTCATTAAAAACTCTGGATTATGGTTCAAAGAATTTTTAAAATAAAAAAATCCTCAGGAAAAGAATTAAAGTGCTTTGCTTTTTGCTCGAAATTTGTGTATGGATTTTGAGAAAAATAAATTATTGATTTGGAATTATAACATTTTAAACCTAAATGCGTATTAATAAAGGTATTTATATTCAGACCTCCCAGTGGGAAAACTGGCAGGGAATTGAAATTCCTTTTTTTAAATACTGTATATTAGGACAATAAATGTTTTTGAAATTATATCTTACTTTTAAAATACCTCTCCATGAAAAGAGCCATTTTATTCATTTTCTTAGTATTTGCTTATTGCATTGCATTTTCCCAAAGTCACCAGTTGACCAAGGTAAACAAGAAAAAAACAGGTTTTACACAATTTTCACAGGACTATCTTGAGTATTTAGTTGAATTAGAAAAATACTTTTCGTCGAGCGATTTAGATGCTGCTGAATTGTGCTTCGAAACGTTCAAGGCATTTTGGCTGTCACCAAAATGTACGGATGATTTAAAAGATAGAATTATTATTAATTCTAATTTGCTTTTGAAGAAAAAAGCAATCGCATATCCCTTTTACTGCAATTACTTGTCAACAGAAATGTTGTTTGTTGAAAAAAATCATGATCCGGCGAGCTATGATGAATGGCAATTGGTGATCGAAAACATGCTCACTACTTTCAAGTTTGGCTTGGACAAATTGAATTTTTTTCTGGAATATACCATCGAAGCATTAAAAAATAATTCTATGTTTAAAGGACATGGTGTTCAGTGGCGAATGATGGCAGATGGCTGGCGATTTGAGGCTGGGGATATACAAAATCCAGTTCGCCTGATCATCGACAAAATGGATTTGGGATGTTTTGCACACAAGGATTGCACTTATATATCCAATACAGAAGGCATTTATTATCCATATCGTTATTACTTTGAAGGCAAAGGTGGTAAGGTTGATTGGACGAGAGCCGGTTTCGAACAGGTGGATGTATACGCCGAGCTGAAGGATTACGTTATTGAAGCAAGAAAACCAGAATATTATGCAAACAACGTTAATTTTTATTACAAATCTATAAACTTCGACAGACCTTTTTTAACTGGCTTTTTTCATGATAAGTTAATGGCCAACGTGAACCCGGAGAATGCTACTTTTCCGTCCTTTGAATCAGATTCGACTGTAAAAGTGAAGGGAATAATAAAAGGCGTGGATTATTTTGGGGGCTTCACCTTGAATGGGCACAGGATTTTAAGTAAGGATAGAAAGGATACAAGGGGAGAAATACTGTTTTACAATGAAGAACGGGAGCTTTTGATTGCACGTTCACGTGATTTTGCATTTTCAGATATTAAAACGCAAGGTAAATATTGGGGGGCTAAAATTGTTGGCAGGGATACCGAAATAAAAATTCAAGTTAACGATTCAGGTGAAATTTACCATCCTGGTTTATTGCTAAGATATAATCAGGATAGTGTCAATGGTTCTCCTTTACTTCGACTAATAAGAACGAATGAAGGTTTGGGCCCCAGTGCATTCACAAATACATATCACAATATGATCATGCACTTTGACCAAATTACCTGGAATTTGAATACGCTGCATCTGGATTTCGTTATGATGCGGGGAGTACAAACCATTCAACCTCGGTTCGAATCTTCCAATCTTTATGATACATATACTTATAGAACACTTCAGCTTGCCGATAGAGAAAATCCACTGGTCACACTTTCCAAGTTTTCAAAAGCGAACAAGACAGACTTTTTTAATGTTGTAGATCTAGTTCCATATTTTAATTCTACCACGGCAGATATTCGGATTAAAATGGCGCTACTTGCGCAACATGGATTTGTTACCATGGATATGAAAGGAGGTAAAAAAGAAGAAGGTTATGGCAGAATATTACCGCGAATGCGTTCTTACCTTTTATCACATCGGAAGTCGCTCGATAGAGAACAAAAAGACGGAGATTACGATGCGATTCAAATGCAATCAAAAAACAGAGGTTCTATGAATAAGGATGCCATTGTTGGGTCGGTTGACTTAAATGATCTGAGTTTAAAAATTATGGGAATTGACACTTTTCCGCTTAGCAAATTCCAAAATATTAAGTGTATTCCCAACGAAGAACAAATTGTTATGGGAGCAAATCGAAATTTCTCTTATAACGGGCTTCTGAAAACTGAGTTTTTTGAGTTTGAAGGAGAAAATTTTAAGTTTGATTACGATAATTTCAAATTTAAAATGGATAGTATTGCCTATCTCAAAGTAAAGATAAGAACAGACACATTAAAAGTTACCCGACCTGATGGCGAAAAATTTTGGTACATGACTGAAAATGGAGATGAAAGAGTTATTGATAAAGATGATGTCTATATTACAACAGACTCTATAGGAAAACCCGTATATATTAAGAAGCAGCCACTAAGAACCCGGATCGAAAATATCACAGGTGAGCTAATGATTGATAGTACGATAAACAAATCAGGTGCTTTGGATTCCATCACAAAAAAATTCCCAAAATTCCGATGTTCACAGCAAGCGCAAGTATTTTATGATCAATATATTGATGAGGAATCTAAACCAAGAAAGATTTATGATGGGATTTATGACCGATCGAAGTTTTATTTTACCATGGATCCATTTTTTCTGGAGGGCTTAGGAAATTTTACGACCAATAGTTGGAAAGCCGATGGAGCATTTGTTTCGAATATTTTCCCTGAGTTTAAGCAACAATTATCTATTCAAACCGATACCATCACCAACGATGAAGAGTCTGCAAAAGATACAGTAGTCGCCTTTTCTTTGGGTTTTCTTAAACCTATGGATACATATAAGGTGTATGATGGTGTAGGAAAGGTGGAAAATATTCTCAAATTAAGCAACAAGGGTTTGCATGGGCAAGGAAAACTTTATTATTTAACATCCACCACTTCTTCGAACGATTTTGCCTATTTTCCCGAAGCTATGGTTTGTGATGCGTATGAATTTATCATCGATGAAAAAGCTAAAGGTAAGCATGTTGAAAATGTACCCAACGATTCAATAGAGTTCGCTGATACACGGGGTGAATATACATTTGTTGAGTGGTTACCCGTAAACGAAAAGAAGCTGGTTGCATCCGGAGGGATTACTTTAGCCAAAGTACTACAGGAAAATTCAAACTGGAAACTGGTAGAAAATGATATACAAATGAGAAAAAGGCCTGCCTTGATTATGTACAACGATCAGGCTACCCTTGAGGGAAGTACAACGATAACACCGAACTTGCATCAGGGTTCGGGAAAAATGGAGTTTTCGAATGCTCAGCTATCAGCAAGGAATTATAAGTATTACCAAAATCGATATACTTCAGATTCTGCGGACTTTAAAATTATACCCAAAGGTATGGCAAAAGAAGCATTTTCATCGGAAGATATTACAGTAGAAATTGATTATAATGCTAGATTAGGGAAATTCAAATCCAATGGAGAAGGTTCTTATTCCATATTCCACTTAAATCAATATAAAGTGTTTATGGACAAGTTCATTTGGAACATGGATAGAGATGAAATTCTGATAGGGGAAGAAAGAGTAGATACTGTCAAAACGAAAGATCCTCAAAATACTACGAAAGATCCTAAAACTACAACGAAGGGTTCTCAATACATTTCTATTCATCCAGACCAGGATGAACTTAGTTTCGTCTCTTATTATTCGGGTTATAATCTGCAAGACTTTGTGCTTAGGTGTTATGATGTGGATTCAATCAAAACAGCAGATGTCGTTGTCATTGTTTCCTCACCTGTATTTATAAGAGAGCAGGCAAAAATGGATCGATTAGAAAACTGTCAAATCATTGCAGACTCAATAGAAAGGTGGCATAAATTTTATAAAGCATCAGTACAAATCATTGGTAAAAAGCAATTTCACGGCAAAGGCACGCTGGACTACAGGAATCTTTTCGAAAATGACAGAGGCACCCTCGATACTTTTAAACAAGCTATCCTGTTCGATTCAATATTTTCTGACAGAAACAATGCATACGCAGAGGGATCGACCTTTATAAAGTCAGAACAAAATTTTTATCTCGATAATCATTTTAAAGATTATAGCGGGAGGGTGGAGCTAACAGCATCCAAAAAACACATGAAGTTCATAGGCCAAGTCAAATTGTACATGGGGGGAAATTGCAAAGATGTGTTCAAAAGTGAACCATTTCTGTTTGAGGGAGAAATAAATCCTGATACGGTTTTCATTCCCATTGTGGCTCGTGTCAAGAACGTTAAGGATGAGATGATTGATCTTGGTGTGTTTTCTTCACTCGATTCACTTTATTCTTTGATTTTTAGTCAAAAACCACATTTTTCCCATACGCCTGTAATGGAAATAGATTCAGGTTTTGTTACCTTCAATAAGAAAAAAGGGGAGTTTCTGTTTGGTCGATTGGATAGGATGAAAGATGAAGATGTTCTTGCTAATTTTATGACTTATAGGCCTACAAGCTGTCTTTTAACACAAGAAGGTCAAATTGATTTGGGAATTAGTTTAGGGCAAGTGAAGCTTGAAACTTATGGCTCAATGGTTCATGACTTGACCAAAAATAAGTTTTCTGTCAATGCTTCGACCCTACTGAACTTTGATTTTTCATCTTCTTTATTGAAGATCATGGTAAAAGATTTTCTGGATGCAACTACCCCTTTTCCGGCGTATTTGGATAAGAAACTCTATAAAAATACGGTGAGGCGAAAATTAGGTGAAAAACTTTCGCAGGAACTATATGATAATCTTTCTGTGAATGGAGGTCTTTTTGACAGAATCTCCGATTCTTTGAAATACACTTTTGTTTTCACCGACATGCAAATGGATTGGGATCCGCTTTCAAAATCATACGCTGGAGCTGGAAAATTTGGGATCGCAAATATTTTATCCGACCAAATAATTAAATCAGTTGATTGCAAAATTCTTTTACTAAAAAGACAATCGGGTGACGTATTGCATCTTTATTTTGATTTGGGTGGTGGAATGTGGTACTATTTTAATTATATACCCGGGACAATGTTTGCTCTTTCTTCTAATTTTGACTTTAATGAAAATCTTAAGAAGCTTAAGGAATCGGATAGAAAATCGAAATCCGTCAATGACTTGGAATACAAATTTAGCATTGCAGAACCCGATGCCCATAAAAAGTTCCTCAACGGATTAAATACGAACCCGGATGATATAAAGGAGAATAAAGAAATAAAGGATGTGGATGACAATAATCCTGATCCTAATGCATTGCCCGATGATAATCTTGAAAATCCTTAAACAAATCTTGTTATCAAATTTTTTTTTCGATTTTATGATAATCAATATTTTATATCGAATAGATCATTTTTTAACATTCAAATAATAAAGTCTGATATAAAAGATTGATTTTTTTTTTATATTTGTATTTGTTTGTAAAAAGAAAATGAATCAGATTTTATTTTCAATACCATTGAGGATATATTTTCTTTTATGGGAAAATGAGGTATAGAAAATAGTTCGTTTCCCAAATTTTTAATTGTGTATTTTATCAAAAATGGAAGAGTATAAAATTTTTCTTGTCGAAGATGATATAATTTTTCTCGAAATGTTGAAGGAAACCCTTCATGAAGAAGGAGACTATAAAATCCATGCATTTCACACAGGCGAAGAATGCCTGAACAATATTCATCTTCAACCTCATATTGTAGTTTTAGATTATTATTTGAACAGCAAAAAAGCGGATGCCAAGAATGGAATGGAGATTTTGAAAGAAATTAACAGGCGTGCTCCTGGAACAAAAGTGATTATTCTTTCAGGACAGGAGGATGCCAGTTTAGTATATAATTTTAATAGCGAAAAAGCAGCCGATTATATTATCAAAGACGAAAATGCGTTTGATAATATAAAACACTCCATCAAAGAAATTCTGGAAGATATTGATGAATAAGCATTAGAATTCAATGAGCAAAATAGAAGAAAAGATTCTTGAGGAAATTCGCAAAAGGGTTCTCGAACGAGATGAAAACCTGCGTTTGCAAAAAGATAAAAATGAGTATCGCAAGGCTACCAAAGAAGCGCTTGCCGAAATGACATCATTATCGAAAACCGAAATTGATGAAATATCGGGACAGGTAGAGCACGAGATACTTTACAAAGAAAAGCAGAAAAAAGCGAAATATAAAAGGATTGCCTTATGGGTTGCAATTGCAGGTGTCTTTATTAGTCTTTGGGTCATTACCCGAAAGCCCAAGGAAAAATTTACTGAATCATTTTCCGATAACAAAGCTGGTTGGGGACTGTACGAAACTTTTGATTACAAAAGAACGATAAATCCAGGTGCATACATTTTTGAAACCGGCATTGACAATTACTGTTATTGGGATTATGTACCCGTTGATCTGCCTGCAAAATATACCATTGAGGCAAAATCAACTTGGTTGGAAGGAGTTTTTGATGAGTATAGCATAATTTTAACTGAAACGAATACAGATTATGCTTGTTTTCAGTTGAATAGTGAGGGCAAATATTCCTATGCACAACATCAGGGAACCAAATGGACAATTTCAAATACCTGGAAAAGCAAACTTGCTAATACTGGAGATGGAAAAACTTCCAACATCCAAAAGATTATTGTTAAAAATAACGATTTCGAATATTATATAAATGATCAGTTGGCCGAAAGTGGAACTATGAAACCTCTTGCTGTTCGCAATGTCGGTTTTAGAGTTTGCTCTAAGCAAATCATTGCTCTTAACTATATCAAGATTACAGACGATATAAAAAATACCCTAATTTTTAATGAAAATTTTTCCCCTGCGCAGAAAGCATGGAGTCCTGAAATAAAGCTACAGAATTACCGCAAGATTGAAAATGGCAAATTAACTCTTGAAGGATTTTCACAAAAGGATTTTTTTTGGACAAGCGCAAAATTTCTAAAGATTTATCCAAACTATGATTTTCATGTAACTTGTGAACCCATAAAAGGAGAAGTGAATGAGTTTGGTGCTATGATCTTATTTTCAAAAGATGATTTTGTATCTTTCGATCTGAGAAAAAATGGAAAAGCCCGATCAACAGAATGCTATGGGGGAGTTTATATACGGACAGGTAATAACATTGATTTGAACCTTACTGAGAATGAAAAAAAATCATTTAAAATTTTGGTTCAAATCAGAGGAAAAAATTACAGCTATTTTGTGAATGGCAAAAAAGCAGATGAAGGCACGATGAAAGGCAGTGAATTTCCATTTATAGGCCTTTATGTTAGTGGATTACAGAAAGTTAGCTTCGATAATTTGGTTATTGAAGAAAAGTAATTTTCGACAATTTAACTTTTTTGCCCTTTAATATCTGTCAAATTTTGCCTTTTAAAATTTCTTCAACCTCTATAGGTTTCATATCCAATTCTTCGGCAATCGCCTCTTCAGACATGCTTTTTTGACGCATTTTAATTAACGTGAGTTCGATATAAGAAAAATTAACAAACAGGAACGAGTTTATTTCTATCAATAACATCGCATTGAATTGAAGGTTTCTTTGGCAAAAATTGATAAGCAATTAAACCACTGATAAG
>Ga0316608_1000342_pt1 | contig 23205 bp, 18 predicted proteins | sample MIS2016152B_MG_FD_207673 | JGI IMG/M metagenome (GOLD analysis project Ga0316608, IMG submission 207673) | Microbial mat bacterial communities from Middle Island sinkhole, Lake Huron, Michigan, United States - MIS.2016.152B | ecosystem: Environmental > Aquatic > Freshwater > Lake > Sediment...
TGATTCCTCTGGTTTTTTTACAATTCAGGCTGCTAAACTCGATACGTTGATTATTTCCCGAATTGGTTATTTTCAAAAGATCATTGTCGTTTCAGATTCTTTACTTCGTAAACAAAAAAACTTCCAGATCGATTTACTTGAAAAGGCATACGATTTAAAACACGTTACCATTGCCGGATTGGGAACCTACCAGGAATTCAAGCGTAAAGTAGTTGAAATGAAATTACCCGAAGAAGAGTTTCTAATGAACCCATCGATAAAAAGTTCCTTTCCAAAGAAAGTAATTGTCCTTCAGCCACAAATGAGCATTCCGCTGGGAAGTCCGGTAACTGCTTTATACATGATGTTTAGTAAGGAAGGAAAATCGTTGCGAAAACTTGGAGAATATATGGAAAAGGGAAAAGAGGCTGATAAATTCAAGCATAAATATAATCCTGTACTGGTTTCGCAATTAACAGGGCTAATAGACGCTGAACTTGAAAAGTTTATGGTTTATTGCAATGTTACTAATAGCTTTCTTGAAACAGCAAACGAATACGATGTTAGGAAGAAAGTTGCAGACTGCTTTGAACAGTTTAAAAAAGAAGTTATTGAAAAAGAACAAAAACCTTAAGGGAATATCTTTCCCATCTTTTTTCGATTATTAACTTTTATTAACGTTTGGAGTACCCAAAAGAACTTAAAAACGGTATTATTTTTTAACACATATTTATAAAAGGAGTATATTTGCGGCTTTAAATTTTAAATTATGAACAAAAGAACCCTCATTATTATCTTATTGGCATTGGTTGCTTCTCATTTTACGCTGAATGCTCAAAAGAAAAAAGCGCCCAAAATGGAAACCAATTTAGATAGCGTTAGCTATTCGATTGGTAGTTTATTTGGTGGCAATTTAAAGAATTATGGTTTTACCGATATTAACGTAAAGCTTTTTACCAGAGCTATTGAAGATGCTTTAAAAACTCAGGATACAATTATTAAACCTGATGTTGCAAACGAAATTGTTCGGAAAGCTGTTACCAAAATACAGGAACAAAAAGCAGCAAAGAACCTTGCGGATGGAAAAGCCTTTTTGGAAAAGAATAAAAAGGAAGCTGGTGTAATTGAATTGCCAAGCGGATTGCAATATAAAGTCTTAGTTGAAGGTGCTGGAGAGTCTCCTAAAGCTGATAGTCAAGTTACTGCCCATTACAAAGGGACACTGTTGGATGGAAAAACTTTCGATAGCTCTTTTGATAGGGGAGAACCAATGAAATTTGGAGTGAGCGACGTTATTGAAGGCTGGAAAGAGGCGCTTCAACTAATGAAACCCGGAGCAAAATGGAAACTCTTTGTGCCGGCTAACCTGGCTTATGGAGAAAATCCTCAACCGGGTGGACCTATTGCCCCAAACATGGTGCTGATTTTTGAAGTAGAACTTATATCGATAGGCGAATAATAATCAATTAACTAAAATAAATTATGAGAATGAAACAATTAATTCTGTTTGTAGGTTTGTTAGGTGTTATCCTAACATCTTGTAATAAACCTAACTATAATGTAAGTGTTAAAAGCGAAAACGATTCAATTGCTTATTTGATTGGTGTTTACTACGGAAAACAATTAAAATCAGGTGGTGAATTAGAATCGTTAAATGTTGATGCAATGGCTAAAGGTTTAAAAGAGGCTTTCAACAACGATTCTCTGAAAATAACTGACGAAGAAATTCAGGTAAAGTTGAACATGTATTTTACGAAACTTCAAAAATTGGCAGCCGAAAAGAATTTAAAAGCCGGTAAAGATTTTTTAGAAGCTAATAAAAAGAAAGCAGGTATTATTGTTTTGCCTAGTGGCTTGCAATATCAGGTAATTAAAGAAGGAACAGGCCCACAGCCCGATTCTTCAAACATGGTTACCGTTCATTATACCGGATATCATATCGATGGTACCGAATTTGAATCCTCTACAAAAGGAGAACCTGTTCAGTTCAAAGTTACCCAGGTTATTCCGGGTTGGACAGAAGCACTTCTTAAAATGAAAGTTGGTTCGAAATGGAAATTATTTATCCCAACTGAAATTGGATACGGCGAAAGAGTGGGTCGTGGAAGTAAAGTTAAACAAAACGAGGCGCTTGTTTTTGAAGTAGAATTATTAAAAGTTGAAAAAGAACAACCTGCCGATCAACAAGGAATGCCACAAGGAATGAGATAAACTATTTAAATAATTATTTATGTAAAAGCCCTTCGAAAGAATATTTCGAGGGGCTTTTTAGTTATGTTAATGTTCGAAACTGTACATCCCATGTTCCATTAGCGAACAATAAACATAGTGTGATTTAGATTCTATTTTGCTGTTAAATAAACATATATGTCTAGTGGCATAGTAATTGTAAAATTGGTACAGTTTGATATAATCGTTATAAATTATGATACAAATTAAAAAGATTAACAAATCTTACGACACTGGAAACACAAAACTTCATGTGCTCAAAGGAATAGATCTGAGTATTAAAGAAGGGGAGCTTGTTTCTATTATGGGAGCTTCTGGTTCAGGGAAATCCACGTTGCTGAATATCCTTGGGATCCTTGATGCTTATGATTCCGGGGAATATCATCTGAATGGAACATTAATGAGCGATTTAAGCGAAAAAAAGGCTGCCTATTATCGGAACCAATACCTTGGATTTGTTTTTCAGAGCTTCAATTTGATTTCTTTTAAAAATGCCTTGGAGAATGTAGCACTTCCGTTATATTACCAAAAGGTAAGCAGGAAGCAGCGTAATAAAATCGCGATGGAATACCTCGATCGGATGGGACTCCGGGATTGGGCCAGCCATATGCCAAATGAGCTTAGTGGAGGTCAGAAACAACGTGTTGCAATTGCCCGTTCATTAATTTCCAAACCTAAGGTAATTTTGGCCGATGAGCCTACTGGAGCTCTTGATTCAGTTACTTCCCTCGAAGTTATGGCTTTTTTACAGGAAATTAATAAAACTGGGATTACCATTGTAATTGTTACGCACGAAAAAGATATTGCCGACCGCACTCAAAGGGTTATTCGCCTCCGCGATGGTGTTATTGAACAGGATTATTATAACCTAAACTAATCAGCTATGTTCGATATCGATAAATGGCAGGAAATATTCAGCACTATTCAAAAAAACAAACTTCGCACTATTCTTACAGGTTTTAGCGTGGCTTGGGGTATTTTTATGCTGGTGGTGCTGCTTGGTTCCGGAGTAGGATTGGAAAACGGGATAAAAAAGGATTTTGAAGGCGATGCTATCAATAGTATATGGATATATCAGGGACAAACTTCCATGCCTTTTCAGGGGATGAAAGTTGGCCGTAATATTCAATTTACAAACGAAGACTTTGACAGAACGCAAAAGCTATTACAAGAGCAAGGGGAAAATTTTTCAGGACGCTCTAATATCCGGGGTACTGGTATTGTTTCCTATAAAAATCAATATGGTTCTTTCGAATCAGTTCCGGTACATCCAGGTACTGAGCAGCTCGAAGAAGCAAATGTTCAGGAAGGACGGTTTGTGAATAACCGCGATATAGCGGATAAAAATAAAGTTGTAATTATCAGCACCATTGTTAAGCAAGAGTTATTTAAAGGAGAAAAAGCGCTTGGGAAGTTTATTAAAGTGAATGGCGTCCCTTTTCAAGTGGTTGGTATTTTTAAAGATAAAAACGATCGTGATAACCGCAGGGTTTATGTTCCGATTTCAACCGCTCAAATGATATTTAATGGTGGAAACAGAATGTTTAATATTGCTTTTACTACCAAAGGAATTAGTGGGGAGGAAAGTCAGAAAACCGAAGAAATAATCAGGGCATCTTATGCCGCCAAGCACAAATTTAATAAGGACGACAAGCGTGCAATCTGGGTTCGTAATAATGTAAAAGAATTTGAACAGATGCAGGGCCTATTCAGCGGTATCAGAATGTTTATCTGGTTCATCGGTATAGGGACTATTATTGCAGGTATTGTAGGTGTAAGTAATATTATGATTATTGTTGTGAAGGAACGGGCCAAGGAAATTGGCATACGCAAAGCCATTGGTGCGACTCCCGGATCGATTATAGGGCTGATTTTACTCGAATCGGTTATGATAATGAGCTTTGCCGGGTACATTGGGTTAGCCCTGGGAGTTGGAACACTCGAAGCGCTTTCCCCACAGTTTAGTTCACCCGATTCTTATTTTTTGAACCCCTCGGCCGATTTTGGTATTGCTATAAAAGCAACGTTGCTCTTAATTGTATCGGGAGCCATTGCCGGTTTTTTTCCAGCAATGCGTGCCTCTAAAATTAGGCCGGTAGAAGCATTGCGCGATGAATAATAAAACTTTACAAAAACTTTAAATACCTATTAAAATGTTCGACCGCGACAGGTGGCAGGAAATTATCTCTGCTCTCAAAAAAAATAAACTCCGTACCCTTTTAACAGCATTCGGAGTGTTCTGGGGTATCTTAATGCTGGTTATCATGTTGGGCGCCGGAAAAGGCCTCGAAAATGGTGTATACGACGGAATGGGAGGTTTTGCTACCAACAGCGTATTTATATGGTCACAAAACACTACTGTTCCTTATAAAGGATTTAAAAAAGGGCGTTGGTACAACTTCAATAACAGCGATACAAAAGTGTTAAAAGAGCAAATTCCCGAAATTGAAAGTCTTGCTCCCCGTTTACAAGCTCGTTTCTGGGCCAGCGAAGGACAGAATAATGTAGTTCGCGGTTTAAAAACCGGAGCATTTAACGTTTTTGGAGATGTTCCCGAGTTTAATAAAATAGATCCAGTAACCATTTTAAAAGGTCGCTACATTAATCCCGAAGATGTAGAAAAGCGCCGTAAAATTGTGGTTATTGGGAGCCGTGTAGCAGATTTGCTTTTTGAAAAGGAAGAAAATCCAATAGGCGAATTCATTCAAGTGCGAGGTGTATATTTTATGGTTGTTGGTGTTTATAAATCTCAGCACAACGGCGGTTGGGCCGAATGGCAGGAAACAACCATAGAAATGCCCTTAACAACATTGCAACAGGTTTATAATTTTGGAGATCAGGTGGGATGGTTTTCTATTACTTCCCGTTCCGATGTTTCGGTTAGTTTAGTCGAAGAGAAAGCAAAAGTGATTCTAAAGAAACGACACTCCGTTGCTCCTGAAGATAATGAAGCCATTGGTAGCGAAAATGTTGAAAAACAATTTTTGAAAATCAGTAAATTATTTCTGGGTATTAAAGCTTTGATATGGATTGTAAGTATAGGCACTCTTTTGGCTGGTGTTATTGGTGTAAGTAATATTATGCTCATCATTGTTAAAGAACGAACCAAAGAAATTGGCATCCAACGAGCCTTGGGAGCAACTCCTTTTAATATTATTTCTCAAATTATTTCCGAAAGTGTTTTCTTGACTTCCATTGCAGGCTACATTGGTTTACTAGTGGGAGTGGGAGTAGTAGAGCTTATAAATTTTGCACTAAAGAAAACCCAGGAAGCTGGCAGTAATGTAATGTTTACAAGACCCGAAGTCGATTTTAGTGTGGCCATGACAGCCTTAATAATTTTAATTGTATGTGGTGCAATTGCCGGGTTCATTCCTGCAAAACGGGCCATTAATGTAAAACCTATTGAAGCGCTTCGATACGAATAAAATAAACCGGTAAATTCTTTTCAGTAACTCTATAATGTAACTCAATTATGAAAAAAATTTTTAAAATATCTTTGTTAGTATTGTTCATCGGCCTTTTTGGATATACGATATTCTTTCTCTATCAAAAATCGAAGCCTAAAACAGTAGTGTTTGAAACCAAAAAACCCTTTATCAGTAGTGTTGTAAAAAAAACAGTGGCTACCGGAAAAGTTGTTCCCCGCAAGGAGATTGAAATTAAACCAAAAGTCTCAGGCATTATCGAAGAGATATACCTCATTGCTGGGAAACGAGTTCGTAAAGGCGATCTGATTGCCAAGATTAAGATTATACCCGATATGGTAAATCTTAACAATGCCGAATCGCGTTTAAATCGAGCCAAACTGAGTGTCGATGATATTCAGTTGGTTTACGACCGTCAAAAAAAGCTGTTTGATCAGGGAGTTATTCCCGAAGCTGAGTTTCAGCAAACCCGTTTAAACTTTAATACAGCAAAAGAAGAACTCGAAACTGCCGAAAATAACCTTCAGCTTATACGCGAAGGAGCACTTAAAAAAGCAGGTCAGGTTACTAATACCCTCGTTCGTTCTACCATCGATGGTATGGTGCTCGATGTACCTGTGGAAGAAGGGAAATCGGTTATTGAAAGTAACAATTTTAACGAAGGCACTACCATTGCCATTGTGGCCGATATGGGCGAAATGATTTTTGAAGGAAAAGTAGACGAAACTGAAGTAGGGAAAATCCACCAGGGAATGAACCTTTCGCTCTCAATTGGCGCAATTGAGTCCGATACTTTTAATGCTGCGCTCGAATATATCTCTCCAAAAGGAAAGGAAGAAAATGGTGCCATTCAGTTCGAAATTAAAGCCCAGGTTGCGCTGAAAGAAAATAAATTTATCCGTTCGGGATATAGCGCAAATGCTGATATCGTGCTCGAAAGACGCGATAAAGTTATGGTGGTCGAAGAAGGTCTTTTGCAATATCAGGGCGACTCTGCCTATGTTGAGGTAGAAACCAAACCTCAGGTTTTTGAGAAACGGTATATTCAAACTGGTTTGTCGGATGGAATGAATATTGAAATAAAAAAGGGGCTTAAGCTTACTGATAAAATTAAAGTAAAAATATAAGGATTTTCGTTTTACTGGTTACTTTGGGTTTGCCGCGCATCGAATTTTGGTGTGCGGCTTTTTTATTGCCAATTGTGGGCTTATATATTTGTTTCGTGTTTACCTTTGCGATTTTTATAAACATGGATTTTCATAGCATTAGTTTATTCGCCTGGGTATTGGCTGCATTAAGCGCCGTTTTAATAGGAATGGGCAAAACTGGTTTGCCTGGTGCCGGAATGATAGTAGTTCCGCTTATGGCTTTTGCATTTGGCGGAAAGCCTTCTACCGGAATTGTCCTTCCAATGCTTTGCATTGCCGATTTATTTGCTGTTTTATATTATCATCGTCATGCCGACTGGAAACATATTTATAAATTATTGCCATGGACTTTAATGGGCTTGGTAGCGGCTTTGCTCCTGGGAAGCAATATCTCTGACCACCAATTTAAAATGCTTATAGGCATTACTGTTTTAATTAGTCTTGTTGTGATGATTTGGCAGGACTATTTCCGAAAATCAAAAGAAGTACCTTCCTCTATCTGGTTTACCGCTCTGTTTGGGTTTGGCGCAGGGTTTTCGACTATGATCGGAAATGCAGCAGGACCGCTTATGGCTATTTATTTATTGTCGACACGATTGCCTAAAAATAGCTATATAGGTACCGGAGCCTGGTTTTTTCTTATAATAAACTATATAAAGGTTCCCTTGCAAATTATTTTTTGGAAGAATATAACGTTTCAAACAATTTCCTTTAATCTGATCATGATCCCAGCTATTGCATTAGGAGCGTTTTTAGGGTTTAAGCTGGTAAATTTTTTTCCTGAAAAAGCATATAGAATGTTTATCCTTATCTCTACTGCCGTTTCAGCCTTATTTTTGTTTTAAATTTCAAAATTTTTGAAAATCAGGTATATTTAACCCCTAATTTTTAAGTTTTCGACTCTATGAAAAAGATTATTTTATTGGCACTGCTATTGGTTCCAATGGTAGCAAAGTCACAAAACCTTCAGTTACATTACGATTTAGGCAGAAACCAGTATTCGGAGAAGCCAAATTATAGCTGGTTTACTACTACTTTCGAAATGTTTAAACCCGATAGCCTGGGATCTACATTTTGGTTTATCGATTTAGATTATCAAACAAATAAATCAAGTATTCAGTCGGCCTATCTGGAAATTGCCCGTGATTTTAATATAAGCAAAAAGTCACCCTTTCAGCTTCATTTGGAATATAACGGAGGTTTGTTTTCAGGAGGAGGCATTAATCATATTTGGCTGGTTGGGATAAACTATCCATTTATGATTGGAAACTCTGCTTTCAATACTTACATAACATATAATCATATTAGCGGGAACACCGAAGGTGCCGATTTTCAGTGGACGGGTGTTTGGAATGTTCCCTTATGCAACAATAAATTTATGTTTAGCGGCTTTGTCGATATTTGGAGTACCGATAAGGTTTCGTACGATTTGTTGGGTAATGAACTGCGCAAGGGGAAGAGGATGATTTTCCTCAGCGAGCCACAAATATGGTATAATATTAATAAATCCTTTTCGGTGGGTGGGGAAGTTGAAATAAGTCAGAATTTCATTTTCAACTCCGATAAGGTTGAAGCATATCCTACCATTGCTGTTAAATGGAATTTCTAATATAAGCCCCTATAACATTGATATAAAGCAGTGATGCTGGCGCGGATTTGCAATCCGTGCCTTCCTTTACCGTCGTTTGCAACGATTAGATTAGATTGATGTTTTTACGCATAAAAGCTATAGTCTTTTTTTATTAGACTCTTAAGATATTGTTAACAAAACAAAGGTTTGGTAATATCTGGGTTGTATTTAATTTTTTCGGCTAAATTACCAGCCCTTTGGGGTGTATATTTAAAACTTATTAGACTTGAGGAAGACAATCCAGACAGCTTTAGGCAGTGGGGTATTATAAACGCTACACATAAGTCATGACAAATGATTTAGAAACAAGTGTGGATTGCAAATCCTTAAAAGCTGGGGGGTGAAACAAATTTGTGATTCTCTTTAGCTAAATTATCTCACTTGTTAATTTTTCTTAATTGTTTGGGGGGCAGTTTAGAATTATTTATTATTGCTTAGTCCCAATTTAATTAAACAACCATGAAAGCAAAACCAGCAATCTTATTTCTTTTATTCTTTGCATTTTTTTTGAATTCACCAGGAATGGGTCAGGGAAATAAAATTTCTTTTGAACAGAACAAAAGTTGGCATGACATAGTGAAAAAAGCAAAAATAGAAAACAAATATATTTTTGTTGATTGTTATGCTACTTGGTGTATGCCTTGTAAATACATGGATAATGAAGTGTTCACCAATGAAGAGGTAATTATTTTCATTAACCGCAATTTTGTTAGTGTTAAATTACAATTTGATTCTACGAAAAATGATTCTCCTGAAATTAAAAACCAGTTTTCTAATGTTAATTATCTTCGAAATCAGTATAGTGTTAAAGCATATCCTACTTTTTTATTTTTTAATTCAGACGGACAAATAGTGCATAGGGATTTAGGAACTGGCGCACCAGGTGAATTCATCGAATTATGTAAAAAAGCTCTGGATCCCAAATATCAATATTACACTCAGCTTAATAGATACCTAACAGGCGACAAGGATATCTCATTTCTCAATACGCTGGCTATATTATCCATGAAGGCATTTGATGGTGAAATTACCGCAAAAGTTATGAAAGACTTTATCAATACTGACCCGGAGTTAAATAATTCAAATGTTAATCTAATTTTCCAAACAACGCAAAGCGTAAAAGATACAGGATTCTCTCTCATTATGAGCAACATTGATAAGTTTGAGTTAATAATTGGGAACGATGATCTTAAGGGTAAACTTAAGCAGTTAATTATTAATTCGGAACAAGAAAATATGATTGGAATAGAAAACTGGAACAATCAAGAATGGAATAAATTATATAATAAACTATTGGTAAAATATCCACAACTTGCCGAGGAGGTAATACAGGAAGTAAAAATTCAACATTATAATGCAGTAGAGAATTGGTTCAGTTTTGCTGATATTATTAATCAATATTTATCCAGGGAAACAATCTCTCCAAACATTCTTAACAATTATTCCTGGACAATTTTTACAAAATGTACTGATATTTCCTTGCTAAGTTCAGCTTTATCATGGAGTAAAAGAACTTTTGAAAATAAACCAGAATCCGAAATAGATCCAGGGTATATGGATACTTACGCTAATATATTATACAAAATGGGCAAAAATAAGGAAGCAATTGAATGGGAAAAGAAAGCTCAAGCCATTGCTATTAAGCAGGGAGCCTCAATTGATTGGGGGCAGGATGTAATTGACAAGATAACTAAAGGTGAGAAAACTTGGTAGTAATTCATAAATATTAGCTATTTGTTTGATTTTAAGGTGATGGAAAATGTTAAAGTTTGTCGTTACAAACGATTTAAAAACAGGCACGGATTGCAAATCTGCGCCTGCGGGTTATACTAAAAACGCCTTTATTCTTATCCACTTTATACATATTAATCTGGGAATTATTATAGTTAGAAACGGCTGGTTACTTTTGCTGATCAGTTTATTGGTTAGCTGTTTTCGTCAAGGAGCTTAATTGATCAGGAATGCTGTGATAAAGATTTTGCCTATAAGGCTGTATTAAAAGAATTTAAAAAGAATAGGTATGATATTAAGTTTTATAAATATACTTTTGATGAAGACAGTGCTAATTTCCATTTTGTTTTCACTTTGAAAGAAATTGCATTTGGAGGAGGTGCGGAATTCCTAATTTCAAAAAGGAATTGCAAAATAATTGAGAGGAAATTTTATGAATGATTCCTTGTTATGCGAATTATTAGACTAGTATGATTGACCCGCTAACGCGGATATACTGAGGTGTTGCTGGTTGCAAATCCGCACCAACTGTGGATTCCCATTTTATAATTATTTATTTTATTAACTTGTTTAATAAAGTCAAATATGAAAATAATCGCTATGTTTATTATAATCAATTTATTAGTTTGTAATTCATATTCACAAGAGAGTTATAAATTGTTCACTCATGAGTTAGATGATTATACTCTGATTGATTTATATCTAAATAGTAATGAAACTTTTACATTAAGTAAAACTCATATAGACCATGAACTAAACTACCCAGTTTTGATAAATGGTGGTACATACAAGTTACACCATGGTATATTATTTTTAAATGATTCAATTAGGGAATATAAGATTGATCTTAAATTACTCAATGATACAGTTTTAGAATCCTTAAGTAGTTATTCTTTTATTACGGCCAATATGAAATTTTATTTTGTAGAAGAAGCTAAAATTGATACTTTAAAAAAAGAAAAAATTAAAACCCAAAACACCCGCTAGGTCTGCATCGGTGGGCTAACAAACGCTTATTCTATTAAACCGAAATGAATTTAAAATTTATGAAAATACAAATGATTTTATTTTTAATTATCTTGAGTTCTTGTCAAAAAAAATTGGAACTACCAAAAGATTTTAGTTTTGAATATAAAACTTATTGGATTAGCATTAATACATTAGACACTTTATATTTTAAGCGATATGAGAATAGAGATACAATTTTAAAACTCAGCTTAACGGAAGATGAAATGTATAAAATATTCTATAAAATGAATGAAATTGATATTTTCAATTATCCGAAAACTGTTTGCCTTCCATCAAATGTTTTTGTGCAGGAACCTAATAGACATCTAAAAATAACTAGCAATAATAATATTTATGAAATTAACTGGAGTTACCCCTCCATAGATAAAAAAGCTAAAAATTTAGATAATCTTATAGAATTCATAGAAAATAGCACGACACGGTAATAGCCAAGTACAAGTCGAGCGGTAGCGCAGATATAAAGCAGCGGCTCTTTCAACTTTCAGCTTTGAACTTTTTATTTCCCCCGCTAGCGCGGATATGCGCCAGCGGAGGAAATAACCAGCCTAATAAAAATTTAAAAACTAATCAGTACTAACTATAATATTTATCAGATAATCTAATTCCTTACAAAATTTTCTTGTCCAACCTATATATGAAGAATAATAATCCCATGATTCGAATTCTTTTTGGGAATTTTTGGATCGCTTAGTAATCCCAATTGATACTGTATTTAATGTCCTATGTTTTCCTATTTCCTTTTTAGTAATAATTTTGTTACTTAAATAATATTCTGACGCTAACATTTCAATTCCAACAAAAACTCCACTTTTAGGAATTTTAATATTATATGACGACAAATCAACTTCTAACCAGTTTCCTTTATTTAGAGAAACAATCAGGTTTTCCTTTAACAAATCTTCACCAATGATGTTGTTAATGGTATCTTTCCCATAAAGTCTTACCCGAAAAGGATAACTCTTCGAACCATTTACACCGTGCATCATGGGATCAGTCATAAAATATCTTATTTTTATAATTTTCCCATTTACTCCATTATTGGGGATATAAAGTACTTTTTGGTGTCCAAAACCACCCCTAGCGGTAAATGGAGTAAAAAGAGCTGTATTACCAAGTTTAATTTTTTTTAATTTCTGAGGTCGAACAAAAACATCATTTAAAGTGATAACATCTTCATGCAACTTAATAACTTCATTTCTAAAAGCTACCTCTTTAGAAACCAACAGCTTCTTATATCCCATATATGAAATTAAGACGCTATCGCTAGAAGTTGGGTTAATATAAAAAACCTCAATATCACCTTGGCTATCGGATGCAAATAAAAATGATCTTTTATTAGAAATAACCTTAATATAGGCTCCTGGCAAAAAATCCGAGGTCTCAAAAGATACAATCTTTCCCTTCCAAGAAAAAGACTCTTGTGAAAAAATACTACTTGAAAAGATAAACATCCCAAGAACAATAATTACAACTATTTTTTTCATTATAAAAAGATTAAAAAGCAATAATGAGCTATCCCCCACTAGCCTAGATATACCTTAGTGGATCTTTTAACTTTGATCTTTCAGCTTTCAGCTTTGATCTTTCAGCTTTTTATTTCATTCTAACTATACTTCTCTGCAATTTTTCGAATAAAATTATACGAATCCATTACTTCATCCGGAATTACAACCGGAACTATAAAATCCAAAGCAGGATAACTAATCATCCTCTCCATCTCTCCAATTAAATGGCGCACTAAATCCTGTTTTTTAAACTGGTATAAATCATATTCTTCCTCGAAACTTGTTGGTGGGGGACAGTTAATGAAGGTAACATTTGGGTAAATTTTCTGACATGTCAGGTAAGCTCTACGTTGCCGGTATGCATTTGATACTTTTAGTACTTTTTGAATTCCTTTTACAAAACTGAATTTCGGATTAATATGGTTCAGCAGTTTTTCGGTAAAACGTAGGTTTTCGCCTGTATTGGTCGATTTGGTTTCTATAATAATATCTCCTTTCGGAATTTGAGGGAATTCCTTTTGTACGAGATGCAGAAATTCCATTGCTTCGGGGTGTTTAAAATCGCCACTTCCTGCCCCAACTCCTCCGGTAAAAAATATTTTGGACGCATATCCCTGCAAATATAAGTTGGCACATTGCCGTGGAATTTTTAAATCGAAATGGCCAAATCCAATTATTGCGTCAGCTTTTTCAGGCGATTCCCGGATATACAGGTAATTAAATATTTTTTTTGCCTGTGCCAATGTTTCTTCTGTATATTGTTCCATTGTATGGGTATTAATTTTTGAATAATTTTAGGTCAGACGAATCCTAGTCAGAATTTCCTACGGAATATTTTTGCGTATCGCAGTATAACGTGCTGTATATGTTTAGTTCAAGCCTGTTTGTTGCGTATTTAAGGTTTAAACATAAAAGAGGGTCACTTTTTTTTATTTTCAGATATTTAATTGCTTCATCACACGGTTTTATTGCCCTGATATCTTGTTCCACATCTTTAATTTCTATCAGATACCGTTTACTCAGGGTTTCAAATAACGAATCGTTAATGAACGGGTTAAAGCAAAAATCGGGAAGCCCAATATTCGGAAGGTAGGTAAGTTCCAGGAGAATTGGCTCGCCATTAATACTTCTGAGTCGTTTCATGAAAATGCATCCGGCATCTTCCATTTCCTTCGAAAGATTATATGCAAAGGGTTTTGGCCATGCTGCATAATGAGGCTTTAGGATAAACTGGTTCGAGGCATTGCTTACAACCGAGGAAAATCCTTTAATGTTTAAAATGCTTATTTTTTTGTTATAAGCTTTTACGATACTTCCTTTTCCTTGTCTTTTTTCAATGTACCCTTCTTTTTCGAGGGAGGCAAGGGCATGCCGCACTGTTGCACGTGCAATATTATGTTTTGCAGCTAATTCATTTTCCGAAGGCAACACGCTTCCTTCCTTTTGTTTTCCCGAAAGGATATCGTTTTTTAGTATTTGTTGCAGGCGGCTATGATGTGTTGGCTTCATATATCAAACGTTTTCAATATCCTTTTTTTATGTAATATACAATATTTTGCTTTGATTACACCCAGGTTTATTGAAAATGAGGTGTTACGTTGTTAATGCATTGGTTTACTTATGTTAGCGTAGTTTCTATTCGAAAGCGGGGCATTGAGGCTTTTCGCGGTAGCAAATACGATAAATAAGCGCCAGTTCATGAGAGCCAAAATGACTGGCTTGTGTGCTGTTCAAACTTACTTCGGCTACATAATTGAATTGGAACCGTTTAAAAAAGGTACTGAATAAAAATTGAAGTCCGGTAGTTTGTCCCGGCAATTGCGTTAATGCATGACGGTAAGAAACTCCAAACTGGTACAGATGGCTAACATCGGCAATTATATTAAAATCGATTTGTTTGCTTAGCTGGTTGTCGAACTTAAAAACCAGGGATGGGTTTAAGGCAATTGTTCCCGATCGGGGAATGAATTTATAGCCAGCTAACAGATAATAGTTTCCTGGGAATAGTGCAGGGGTGATTTCATAATAAAAGGATCGGGTAAACGGAAGAAGTCTCAAAATCGAAAAGCCAGCATAAAACTTCGGGCTATAAATAAATATTCCGGTCGAAACATCGGGTAGTAGGGCGCTTTCGCCAGCCCCTAATGCTGGGTCGTTGGTAACATTCGATTCGTTCTCCCGGATAGAATGCTGAATAACAGAGGCTGATAATCCTAATGAGAGGAAGATTTCCTTTTTTTTATTTAATTGTGCATGAAATGCGTATCCTGCTTGTCCTCCGGTCTGGTGAAGGCTTCCATTCCGGTCGGATATAAATTGAAGTGCAAGGCCAAATTTTTTCGATGCTTTATAGGGATTGGGCAACAGAGTATGTTCCACTCCAACCACCTGTGTTGCAGGAGCCTTCGAAATTCCTAACCACTGGTGACGATCGGTTATATAAAAATCGGTACAATAGTCTCTTCCTATGCATGCCGGATTAAGGTATGAAAGGTTATGAAGGTATTGCTGCGCTACCGGAAGTTCCTGCGCCCAAAGAGCATTGTAAAATAGTAAAGATGGTATAAGAATCCGCAGCAATTTCATCGTTACCATTTTATGGTTACAAACCCTTTAAGGATGTCCGACCCGTCTTTTAAATCGATAAAATACCAGTAGCTATCTTTGGGGAGCTTTTTCCCGTTGTAGATTCCGTCCCATTTATCGGAGTTCCCTTTCTGGTTATGCATTAACTTGCCAAAGCGGTCGTAAATTTTCACATCGGCATTGGGGTAATTGTCCAGAAATTCAACTTCCCACAAATCGTTAAACCCATCGCCGTTTGGCGTAAAAAAGTTGGGTATATACGTTTGATAGCGAACAATTTTATCGTCGGTTTGTGGGCAATTATGAATATCTACAACGCTAACTATAAACTTTCCTTCCTGATTATAGGTAACAGATTGATTATTTTCTCCGGTGGACCATTGATATGATTGGTATCCGGAACCGGCATCCAACGTATATTGTTCCCCCCGGGGTAAAATAGTATCGTTTCCTAAGCTAAGTGTTTTAGGATATAACGAAATATCGATGGTGTCCTGCGCAATGCATCCGTAACCATCCTTTACTTCAACCCATACAATCCCCGTAGTATCGGCAATATAGATCGAATCGCCAGAGCCGTTGTTCCATTTATAGCTTTTGAACTCGCTTCCCGGGTGAAGGGTAATACTTTGTCCTTCGCAAAAGGAAGTATCACTTCCAAGGGCTGTATGAGGCTCGGGAAAAACGATTACATTTTTACATAGCGCTTCTTCGGTAGCTAATCCTTTATCCAACACTAACTGGATATTGAAATTTCCTTCCCAGCGATAGGCAAATTTCGGAGGCTGCCTTAGTGTGGAAGTGAAAAGAGTAGGGGCATTGCATGTTGGATAATACAATCGTGAAATAGTAGAATTAGCAGAATTGGCAATGTACATATAAATTGTATCGCCCTCACGGTATACATCCGAAATACCATGCGGGCTCGATAAGCTTCCAATGGTTCCAAAAGTAGTAACTACAGGATCATTTTCTACTCCCGAAGGGAAATCGAGCCTTACCGCTGATCCATAACGGTTCACCAAAAAACCGTAGTACCTACCACAATCGCGGATAAGGCTTAAGTCAAACGGGTAATCTAGTCCTAAAAGACTATTAAAGTTTGTACCTGAGGGAGGATTATTTAGCGAAGTTCCAAAATCTAAACGGGTTAGAGAATGCGTATTAAAATTAGTGACAAAAAAATGCCATGCACCCTGCGAATTTACCGGCATAATACCACAGGGTTGGCTTAAATTTCCTATGTTACCCATATTCGTTCCGGTGGGAGGGTTGTGAAGGCCATTTACAAAATTGAACCGCGTTATGCTGTTGCTGTTATAATTTACTGTAAATCCAATCCATTGTCCGGCTTCTTCAAAAAGGTATAAATCGATGGGGTACGCCAGGTTGCCAATGTTTCCTAAATCGACTGCCGTTGGTGGATTTGCCAGTGAATTACCAAAATCGAGCCTGACCAGTTTTGATTCTCCTGCCAGTCCTCCCACTATAAACCCATACCAATTGCCATTGCTGAATTTTACCTGTATCCCCTCAGTGTGCAGAGGAACTTTCCCTCCAAAATTACCCAGATTAATCCCCACTGGAGTGTTTAGAAGGTTTTTACCAATAAACATCCGGGTTACAGTTCCATCAGTGTGGTTAGTTGTAAAGGCATAGTAATCGTCATTTTGGTCTTTTACAAGTGCGGTGAAGGCTGGGCCATTAAGGCTTCCAATATTGCCTATATTTTGTCCGTCAGGCCTGTCGCTTAGGTTAGCCGAACAAAAATGCCAGTAATAGGAACTGGCATTACGCGAGGAATTGGTAACCGTAACAGAATCGTTCACACACAGCGTGTCTTCCACAGTAAAATCGATTTGCGAATTTACTGAAACTGTTATAAACATTAGACAAAAAGTAGCTAAAGTCCTGAACATACTTAGTATTGCGGGTAATTAAAAACATTAACCTGACAGTCTTAGCCGACTATCAGGTTAAGTGGGTTAAAAGGGTATTATTTTTTTACAAATTTACCGGTAAAATTAACTGTTTTATTATCTTTTCCTTGTGCATCAATCCGGTAATAATAAGATCCCGAAGGTAGAGCCGATAAATTCCAGGTATGTAGGTTCTTGCCTTTGAAACTGGTGCAACCCGATTGTTCCATTACTTTTCCACCCTTTACTGTAACAATCGAAATGGATACAAGCTCCATCTGATCTGGTAAAAAGTATTGGAAAGTTGCATTATCTTCCACCGGGTTCGGAAATACTGAAGCCTTCATTTTGCCCGGAGATAAATCGTCAATTCCTGTTGGGCCGCTATATAGGGCAATTTTGATGTTGTTGTTCTCCAATATTTCGTAAATTTTTTCGCCATCATCAATTACGGCAACAAACTCTACTTTATGCCCCTGAGGAATAGTGTATTTTCCTGAAATAGTAATTGTGGCAGCCGTTCTGAACGAATCGAGTTTCATTTCCACAATTGGGAATTCCCGAATTCCGCCATCGATAACCGGATAAATTCGGAACCATACATTTTTAGCAGGTATTCCCAGGTTCTTTGCTTCCGCGGTCACGGTTACTTCTGTTCCGCTTTCTGCAACATAACTAACTTTTTTCGAGCGGAATTCATATACAAACAGGTTTACCTCTTTCGGATCGGTATATTTAAAGGTACCATCGAGAGTAGTTCCGCGGTATTCCACATCCGACATTTTGATAACCTTTATCAGATCGTCCGATTGGTCATTGTCAACCACTTTATAATAAAGGATTACCTGCTTGCTTTCTCCGGGAATCATGCTTCCAAGCGATACCACAATAGTATTGTTCAGAACCACACAATTGGATGGCAGGCTGTCTGGGATAATCTTGTAAAATGGTCCCGGATAGATAGTAACAGTAGTGTTTTGAGAAACGTCCGATCCCAGATTACTTGCTTTCAGTAATGTACCTACAATAATTTCTTCGTTTGCTTTGAAAGAAACCGTGTCGAGTACTGGTGTGCCATTTACACTATAAAGCTTATTGCTGATTACAATAATTGGCCCTACCGGAGTAACATTCGCAGGTCCGGCTTTTACTATTTGATCTCCCAGAGGAGCATAGCTGTATTTCAGGTCGCTACTCGTTGTTAAAGGAATTGAATCGCCTGCCTGCGTTAACGTTACGGTACCTTTCTGTAAAATGTATATTTTCGAGGTGTCGGCATTGAGTAAGGTAGTGAGTTTTGACAAGTCTATAACCTCCGATGAACCCTCATTGGTAACCGGAAGCTTTTTCATACCGGCAAAATCAGCAGGGATAACATCAGTGGCCGACCAGGAAGCTTGCGATAAACCTTTATAATTCGATGTTAGGTTTACAGCCAGTGCTTTCAGGGAACCTTTATCAATAGTGAATTTCTGATATTCCTTTACCTTTCCGTTGTTGTCTTTTTCAGTTACACAGAATTTAATGGAAGGAACTTCGTAGTGAATGGCAACCTTATTCGCTGCACTTTTATAATTTACTTTATTACTTGTAAGGGTGAATGGTATTTCGTAAACACCTTTCTTTAGCGAAGGATCTACCTTTAGCAGAAAGATAAAGTAGGCCCTGCGTGTTGGTTGAATTTCGGGTAATGTGTTTCCTATTTTTACCAATACTTCATTTTCAGGCTGATTAAAGCGCCAACCTGCAATAAAAGTACCCACATTGTCATCGGGGACTAAAGGGCGCGGATAAGCGACATATTTCATTACTATGGAGGAGATACCTAATCCTGAAAGAATTGGTTCTACTGTTGTATTTTCCCAGTTATCATCCGTAGCATTAGTAACTTCAACCTTTAACTGAATAAACGTTCCGGAAATAGTTGCTTTATTAGCAGGTTGATCGGGAAAGATGGTAATTGATTTTGAATCTTTGGCCGGGTCAACAATGGCCGAAGTAGATATATCGGGAATTACCAAGCTGCACGGGTCTTTGCCACCTGCAATAGCAGTTACTGAAGTTTCGCCATAACCACGTGAAATATGAAATGGGTCGAAATTCGCATCAAACGTATGCGGTTCGTCGGTGTCGGCAATTTCATGCTTAATAAATACGGTATCGGTGCCAAATTTCACTACCGATGGAATAGCGGTCGATTTCAATGTCAGGTCGACTCCTTTTGCAAACCCCGACATAACATGCGAGAAAATAACCCAGGGAGAACCTCCAAATATCTCTTCGACTACCACCGTTCCTCCTTTGCTGATATCGAGGTTACCTTCACGGCCTTTGCCTTCGTAATTGGCGTTTATCTGAATATGAGTTTTGCCAAGTGTTTCAAAATAATCGTCGCCATAGGTTTGGTCGGCACCTGCATCCCAACCGGAAGTCACCATGCCATATATGTCATCCTGAAACGGAGTGGCTGGTGAGTTTGGATATGCTTCGCCATTTCCGGGCATAAAAGCATCGTGCAAATAACCGGTTTTTGATTGGAAACGATCGCCCCGATCATCCTTCCAGTCGTCAACGCCATCAAAATTATTATCGTCTAATGCTGGTGGGATTAATAATTGAGGTACATATACCCGGTATTGAAACGGATCTTCCCAAATTTCAACTTTATTACCTGTATTTGGATTATCGAGCCATTTGGTGAAAGGTTTCCCTTCAACTTTAACAATTGAATCGAGGTTAAAACTTCCATCTGCATTTTTGGGAAGGGTAATGCTGTAACCACCCATTCCTTTTGGAATGTCATAAACCATGTAACCAAAAACGCCATCCCCCTGGGAAGGATCTTCTCCTGCTAATTCCGAAGGATCGTTATAGTCCACATCGTGCCCGACATTCCTGATCCAGTAATAGGTGTACTCGGTGGATGGATAAATGTCGTACTGGAGTTTTGCTTTTCCTTTTTTGGGCAGATAATCTATTTTGGTGCCAAGTGAATCGTAAATAGTAAAATTGTCCGACAGGTATTCGAACTGTAGTGGGTTTGGAAGTGGCGCGTAATACGTATAGGTGGTGCGGATTGGGGTTACCCTTTCCTCATTAAATATGGTTTTGTAGTTTATTTTGGAGTATAGCGATTGGGTAGGAGTGGGGTGGTACATGTCAATTTCTTCTCCTCCCATCGATAGAACCGCTATAAACTCCTGATGCGGCTGAGGAACAGTTCCGGCACAGCTATCAGTAGGCAATAATTTGTAATGTGTGGCGGCAGTATCGATAAATGTAAAACCTTCGTAATTGTTGATTTTTTGGTAAATCAATTGCTTATGGATAACCTTTCCATTGGCATCTCGGTCCATCCAATGCGCCCAGGTGCTATCGCTAAGATAGGAAGCTTGGATGTCAGGTTTGTAAGGAAAGAACATTCCCGGAATATTACCTGCTACTTTCCCCTGAGCTTTGCCAACTCCGGCAGAAAGGGGAACTAAATCGGGCGGATCAACCCAAACTTCAAGGCTGCAATAAGGATCGTAATACTGGTGACCATCCATGCGGCCAACATTCCAGGTGATTTTCCAAACCCGGATTTTGTCGCCAGGTTCTTCTACATCCACAATTCCATCTCCATCCATATCTTTTGCAACCAAACCGTCGTGGTCGATGTCTTCAAAAACAAAGCCGTCGCTTTTTGCACGAAGATGATTCCATGGGTTTGCCCAATATACATTTTCTTCGGTAAGGGTGTAGCCTTTAGGATAAATGCTAGCCGTATCGAGCCATGCATCAGGCTTTCCATCGTGGTCCATATCAAAGTCAGGATGATTTTGGTCGTTACTTCCCTTTAATACGTCCACAAATTTTCCGCCGGGAGTCTTTAAAATGGGGATACTAATGGAATTATCGGTCCAATAAAATGGAATGTCTTTGGGGATATATTGCGTGTAAACTACATTTTCTGCAGCCGTGCGCTCTTTGTTTTCCATCATCAGAAAAACTTTAAAAGGCTGATAGTCCAGACCGAGAAAATTTTTCCAGTTAATATCGGTATCGCCAAAAATGCGGGCGCTGAACATGATATTTGCATAATCTTTATTGCAGGTGTAGCTGTTTAAGCTTCCGTTTTCGGTAAAGGATACGCTGGCAACCGATGCTTTCATAAGCGTTTCTTTATCCAGAAGTTTATCCACTGCTTCGTGGATGGGATCGTTCGGGTTTGGCGTTACCATTCGGTATTCAATAATTACTTCGCTATGTGCCGGTAAGGAAAGATTTCCAAACGAAATAATATTACCGGAAACAGAATTCGAAACTCCGGCAGTTTTTATATCCAGAATTTTAAAATACGGTCCGGTGTTTTCTTTGACAACTATTGTGTTAATAGCTTGATCTGAAAGGTTTCGAACAACAAGTTTTACATCAAAGGTATCAACACGATCGTAGGATACTGAATTTCTCCCTGCAGAAATGGAACCTGCCAAAATGTTAGAAACGGATCGGGTAACATCTACGCTATGTGAAAATGTATACAGGATACTGTTTAATGTCCATTGCAACTGGCGACTGTTCGCTCCGGCTTTAGATATTCCTTCAACGGTAGGCAGGGCGAAATTGCAAATAATTTTGCCACCTTTTGCTGGAGTACCTTTTAACAGAATAATTACCGGGCGGTTGTCGCTGGTGAGACTTGCTAACACTTCGCCCAATGTGTTGCTTACCAATGGCAAAGCCGAAGAAAATAACTTTCCGGAAGTTGCCTGAGAAGCGGTTGCTATTGGATGTGCCGAAGGAGTGATGGATATCATACCCGTTTTATCAGGTAAGTAAGCCGATGAATAGTCAATGGAGCCAGCCGAAAGGATGCCAGCTTTTTCGAGCAAAGATGCGGCGTTTCCTTCAGTATAAATTGATCCTCCTTTGCCTAAAAAGCTTTCGAGTTTCGATTTTAAGGATGGGCATCTAAGTAAGATACTATCGGTATAGTAAGCATAATTGGTTCCTTTAGCGTTTAAAGCCGGAATAATTAGCAAGTCGGTAGAGTCTGAAATGCCTTGGGTGCTTATAGATGTTTCGTCTACAAAATAATAGACTCCCGGAAATAGGTAAGTATCAAAAAGATTCTTAAAATAGGCCGCTTCCCACGAAATGGTGCCCTCATCTACTTTGATGGAACTGCGGAAAATTGCTATCTTTTTTGGAGATTTGTTAAAATGTACCGCCAAGTGATTGCTTGCTGTCCAATTGTAGTTTGTGTATGCCGTATTGGTTATTGAGCCAGCACTGGAAGGAACAGCATCCGGATAGATAAAAGAACCAGCATTTGCTCCGGAGGTTGCCCAATAAGAGGAATACTCCCCGAAATCGGAGAAAAGAATTTTATCCATACTACCACTGGTAGTGCGATAATGTTGATCACTTTGTTCCAGAATAAATCTGTATGCTTTTACAAAATCGGTTTGCGAAGCATTGGTTGGTATTATGCTACCTTGTTGAGCAAAAATGACTTGGGTTAAAAAAGTCATTATTATTCCCAGATGGAACCTTTTTGCAATAGTAGCCAGATACGAAGAGTAGAGTTGTATCATAGGACTGAATTTTGGGTTTGGATTCGGTTTTACGTATTCTTTATAACGTATAAAATTTCAAAAATTGTAAAAATAATAAAATTGATGCTAAACGAATTACGATAGGTTTTGTAAATATATTGATTTTCAATTTACAGGTAAGTGCTTGTTAGTCAAAAAATAATTGTCGAACTTTTTGCAAATTGTTTGGGAAACATAAAAACAGTCAATTGTGAGTTTGATGCTAAAAGTCAAAAATTCTATGATTTTCATATGTTCTACCCCTGACCTATCTAGGGAACCATCTTAAATCATTGAGTTTTTAAGTCCCCCATTTGGGCATAGCCCTCAATCTAAGAGGTATTAAAGTATTCATTATGAAGCTATAATGAGAAAGGAAAATTGCATATAATATAGGGGGATATATGATCCCTCAATTGAAAAATTGATAAAAAAGTTTAAA
>Ga0316608_1000344_pt1 | contig 23123 bp, 25 predicted proteins | sample MIS2016152B_MG_FD_207673 | JGI IMG/M metagenome (GOLD analysis project Ga0316608, IMG submission 207673) | Microbial mat bacterial communities from Middle Island sinkhole, Lake Huron, Michigan, United States - MIS.2016.152B | ecosystem: Environmental > Aquatic > Freshwater > Lake > Sediment...
CAAATAGATATGCTAATAAGGTTAAACTCCCTGTTTCGTTTGTATTTCCTAGTGATGGGAAATATAAACTTAATGGGCAGGCTCCAGTCAATGAGCCAAATGTTTTGTGCCTCTGACATTACAAGCCTCTAAACCTTTAGGTAAGAGAGGTAGTTGACGTATTCTCTTTGAAAATAGTTTTAGATGTACCATAACTATTTCAAAAAATTAATTTAAATGTCCTTTTCTACGCTTTTTTAGTTTCAATTGTAATTTCGTTAGTTTTTTCGTTTATCCTAAATAATGTTTTTTTACCGTTCTCTATGTATCCTATGTATCTAGATTCTATTTCACACTCTCCCGAAACTAAATTAGCAGAACATGTTGTGGCTTGAAAGTAAGATAAATTCTCTGGCAATTTTATAGAGAATTTACCTGTAACAACATATCGTAATGATTTTACATCAGAGCAAATGTCATCCCATTTTGTCCAATCTAAAGCATTTACTTTTTTACCATTTGCCAAAGTTGCTTCCCAAAACCTATACTCGTCATTGTGCATAATTAAATCTCCTTTTTTCTATTATACATTTTTAAAACAATTGTATAATAGAAGAGAATGATTGTTTAAAATTTTATTAACGGATGATTATAAATGGGGAAAAGACTACTAGCTGCTTATGAATTGGCACAACAAAGAATTATTTCATCACGATATCGAGAAGAACTAGATGCCCAAGAAAAAAGGGAGAAAAACGAACGTGAAGAAGTCGATGCATTGCCAGATTTCGTTGATTCATGGGAGCGACCAGATAAGGGTAAATCTGCCCCTACAACAATTGAAGAGGGCGGAGGCAGTCGGCTTTATACAAAATCAGAAATTGAAGAAAAACAAACAGTTGTATACAAACAAAATGAAGAAAAATTAAAGGATAGTCTATATATGACGCCCGTACAAGAAAAACAAACTGTCAACTTTAGCGAAAAACCAATGGAACTTCACTGGTATGGACATTTTACCTCATATTCTGGATTCAGCAGGCAAAACAGAGCTATGGCATTCGGTCTTTCAAATAGAAATTGTATAGTTAAAGTAGACATTCAAGAATGCGCACTAGAAGTTAACGAATCCACTCAAAATGAGCTTAAACTGTTAGCCAGTAGGGAAATATCGCCATCTGCACCAAAAGTATATGGAGCTACCGTACCGCTTCGTTTAGCTCATGGCGGAAAGAAAATATTATATACCATGATGGAAACATCTGAAACGCTTCATGAAGGTTATGTGGGGCGCATAAATCTATATGACGAGATATGGGTTCCAACTAACAACGGTAAAGATCTGTTTATTAAGAATGGCGTTAGACCTCCAATTAAAGTAATGCCATTGGGAGTTGATACTTTGCGTTATCATCCAAATGCAAAAAAACTTAAATTCGGGTTTGGATTAAAAGATTTTGTATTTTTAAGCGTTTTTAAATGGGGATATAGAAAGGGCTATGACATTCTATTGAAAGCATTCATGGAAGAATTTTCAGCAGATGATGATGTAAGCCTATTGATTGCATCTAGAACTGATGTAAATCATAATCCAAAGATAATTGCAGAAGATTTTAAAAATATACGCAATAGTGTTTTGAAAGATGATTCAGATCTACCTCATATCGCTTTGTATGATAAGATAATTAAAGAAAAGGATATGCCTGGTTTATATGCTGCCGCTGACGCCTTTGTGTTAATTTCAAGGGGCGAGGGTTTTTGTACTTTGCCTACCGCTAGAATAAAGACGCCGAATGGGATTCGAGAAATACAAGACATAAAAGTAGGCGATAAGGTGTTTTCGCATACTGGGAAAGTCAAAAGTGTTACCAATGTGTTCGCAAGAGACTATGATGGAGAAATAATCGATATAAAATCAATTGGCAGAAGTAATCAAAAATTAACATTGACGCCAAATCATCCGGTAAGAGTTGTTAGTTTTAAGAATGTCAGCAGTACTACAAAATTAAAATATTTACATTGTTTAAAATACGATAAAAACAAAGATAATATTTATTTTGACTGCCTAGATCACTACAATAGCAAGTCTAATACAATTAAAATGGAATGGAAAGAGGCTAAGGATATAGAAGTCGGTGATTATTTGTTTTATCCCAAAATGAATCACGACGCAAGCTGTAAATGGATAGTAAATGGTAAAATCTTATTAGATAAAATAGATGATTTTTCTCGTTTTGTAATTGAAAACGATAAGATATATAAAAGGGGCAACAACCAATATAGTAAAAATTTCAAATCCAGTCTTGTGTTTGAAAAAACGGAATTGCCATTTGATGAGGGTTTCTTAAAGCTTATGGGATATTTTGTTTCCGAAGGGACTTGCAGTAAAAATGAGGTTATATTTTCATTCCACAGAGATGAATTGGAATACCACAACGAAGTAATAAGTTTGATGAAGTTTTATTTTGGCGATATAACTTTTAAAGTAGTTCCTCACAAAGTTAAAAAATCGGCGAGAATAGTATTTCAAAGCATTATAGCTAGTACATTGTTTGCATTTCTTTTTGGTAAAGGAGCGAGAAACAAAAAACTAAAACCGTTTATGTTTGCATTAACTCCAGACTTTCAATATAGTTTCTTACATGGTCTTTTTAATGGCGATGGATACTATAGTCCTAATTATAAAGCGTCATTGTCAACGTCTTCTGTAAATTTGGCAAACGATATTTTTGACATGTTGTTTTCACTAAGAATTAAATCAACTATAAAAGAGCGGATACTAAAAGATAAATTGTATTATTCTGTAGATGTATCCAATATAAAAGATTCTAATAAATTTTTGTCAAAAGTAATGGAATCCAATTGCAAACAGGATGAAGGTAGAAATTCCGATTGTTATTTCCAATATAATGATTTTCAATTACTTCCGGTAAGAACGATTGTCTGCAAAAAATATAATGGGATGGTTCACAATGTAGGTGTAGAAGAAGATAATAGTTATATTTGCGAAAATATTGCCGTTCATAATTGTATCCCGTATATAGAGGCTGCTGCAACTGGACTCCCTGTAATAGGAAGTAATTGTTCCGGTCAAACTGATTTCTTATCGCATGACAATTCATTTTTAGTTGATCCAGAATCGTATTCAAAGGCGAAGATAAATGGCAATCTATCAAAGCTTGCTACGCATTGTGGATTCTATGAAGAACAAATGTTTCCTGATTTTGGTAGAGATTCAATAGAAAAAACAAAAGAACATATGAGAAATGTTTATGAGAACTATCAAGAAGCTCAAATTAAGGCGGCTATATTGAGCCAGAGAGTTAGAGAGAATTATACATGGGATATTGCAATTGACAGAGTTTACAATAGACTGAAAGAGATACAACAAGGAGTGTGAAATGGATATTAGCTTAAAATGTAATGTGTCATTAAGTAAGAAGTTAAGAAGTATTATGGGCGATAACAATGGAAGAATTGTTCTTATTGCCGAAAGTATAAGAAATGGAGTCGGCGAATGTTCGTTAATGATATCTGGTGAAAAATTAGATTTAAATGCAGCTCAACAAAGCATTGATAAGGAAACCAGTATACAATTTACACCAGTTTCATTTAAGAATGAAATTCCTAGCAGTAATGTTGTATCTAATATTTTTTCAACAACAAATACCCCTCAAACAGGATACAGGACTTCAGTTGATAGATTGGCTGCAACTGTTCCTCCAGAAAAAAAACAAGTTCAACATGCAATAAAAATACAAGATGAAATACAAACTCCAAATGAATTCAAACAATGTGAACAACCTGAGTTTAGAAAATTTGTATCAAATATAAACGAACTCATGGCTGAAGTTGCTATTGCCAAAAATAAAATATCAGATATAAATCCAGAAGCAATTGAAGATCCCAGAAAACGTGCAATTGCAATTGAGATGAAGGAGCAGGCGGAGTCAATTGATGTTGCTGCATATGTTGTAAACGATACTTGCGGTTCAATACGTTTAAATGATATAGATTTAAGTCTTGGATTAAATATGCCAGTAGACCTTTCGAGAATTTCTGCAAAGCGTCTTGCGGCAAGCAATGATCTTAAGGAAATGATTAGGTCTAAAAATGTTAAATTTATTCATCCAAATCAAGCCTCATATTATCGTGAAAAAGCTGTTAATGGAATAGAAAAACCAGGATTGGAAACATATAGTACATGGGAAGACGCAGAAAATTCAATCGGAGGATCTGCTCAAAATATTCCAAGAGCAGAGCGATACGATATACCTGTAGATGACGATTCTCCTAGCGAACAAGAAGAATTAGCAGGATTAATTAATCTTACTTCGATGAGTGGCTCTGCAAAAATGACAAAGCATAGCAATTCTAGTGGCAATCGAACCGCTAGGAATTGTGGAGACGCTAGAAGTATTAGAAGAAAGTTTTAAATTGCAATATCTTTTTAAAGATTTTTGCTTATTTCATATATTTGAGCGTCGGTTAGTTCGGTTAAAAGATTCTGATAAAGAGTCAATAACAAAAGACTATCGGCGGCAAGGCTAGGATTTGCTTTTAATGTAGCATATATAATAGGAGTTGCTTCTTCTTGAGTTGTAGGAAAAGATAATCTGAAAACACCAAGTAAAGCACCCAATGTTCCAATTTTTTGACCGTATTTTATTAGGCTTTGAGTCATTGCTTCGGATTCAATTTCTGAGGTTAATTTTGTAGTAATGACTTTTGCAGCTGTGTCTCCATTATCTACATATGATATTTCAATAATAGAATATCCTTCTTGAATTGGATTGGAAGGATTTAATATTCTCCATCCATTTTCTTTATGAAGTTCTTTTGAATTTTCCCAACTTCCAGTATGAATGTGCCCATACTTTGTTGGTAGTTCGTTTGATTCTATTTTACTTATAATGTTGCAATAATTCATATTATCTCCTTATCTTATGGAACGATTAAATATCCTGTTCCTAAAATCTGACTCATGTTTGTTATACTATATGCTCCTGACGCCATTACTACATTGTTGCTTATTAATGCAGGAATCGTTACCCCTCCATCATAATTTAATTCAATTGTAGCTGTATTTGTTATACTTATTACAGAAGAAGTTGATACTGAAGACGTACCTTGCATAATTAATTTACCCGCACTTATTGTATTTGTTCCGCTGAATGTGTTTGTGCCAGATAATGTCCAAGTGCCAGTTCCAGATTTCCTTATAGCCAGCGGGAATGTGTTTGTGTTGGCGGGGTAATCCACAGGGTTCATTATATTACCGTTGATGACGTTCGAGTTAGACGTACCTGATAACTGAAATATGATGTTGCGATTCTGTGTGGTACAACCTGCAAGCTGTCGGACTGTACCGTCAATTATAATTGGACAGTTGCCTGAGCCGAACGTAGGAGCCCAGTTCGCAGTTTGAGGGGTTGACTTAAAGTCTACTTGATTGAACTGTAGCGAGTATCCATTGTTCGCCGTTATCGATCCGAATCCCGCATTAACAGCGGTAGATCCTCCGTCAAAGAACATTCTGGGAGACGTTATCACTGCGCCCGTTGTCGCTGCTCCACCGCCGCCTCCGTTGGCAACGCTGTTGTTCCCTATCAGCACGGATATATCTACAGATGAGTTTTGATTAACCGTTTTCAGGAACGGTGTGATATTGATCGCACCACTGCCGCTCGCCAATATGCGTAATGCGGAAGCACCGCCGCCAGCACTTGATATCGAAATACTTAAACAACCTGCTACGGACTCTGCGCCTCTCACTATTACCAACCCTCCTGCACTTGGAATTGTAAGACCACCGGTAAACGTATTCGTACCGCTAATAGCCCACGTCCCTAGTCCTGATTTAGTCAGAGATACTACAGAACCTACCCCGTTTGTAATAGCTCCTGCAAACACGTTTATCCCTGAATTGCTTCCACCTAAAATAAGCGTTTTGGCGGTTGTTGCTGAATTTAATACATCAGGTAAAATTGTCCAAGTATTTGCCGTAGAAGCATTATTTTCAATCGTATGCGAAGTTAATGTAGACGCACCGGACTCAAAACGAAACTGCCTGTTAGTAAATACAGTAGGCGTCGATCCAACATATCTAAATGTACTCCCAGAAAAACTACCATTACCTCCAAAACTTAGATAGTTCGTGTCAGCTATATTCGAGAACTGAACTATCGGAGATGAACTTGAACCCGGCGTCACTTTTAAAATTCCAGTAAACGTCGAAGCATTGGATAATGTAAGTGTTGCGCCGCCATTACCAAATCCCCATGATAAAGTTCCGGAACCTGTTAAATTGGTTATAGTTTGGCTATTACTTGTACTGGGAGTCATCGTAGCAGTTACGCCAGGATCTACCGTCATATTTCCGATTGTATATGCCGATGCCGCATTTTGAACAAATAATGTAGATGTACCTGTAAATGTTACGGACTTAAATGGGCTACCCCAAGCATTTGTGGTAGTATTAAGCTCAAGCGTTCCACTGCTAATTGATAAATCTCCGGTGTACGTATTATTGCCAGACAAAATAAGCTTGCCATTACCTTCTTTTGTAAGCCCACCAGCCCCTGAAATAACGCCAGATAGCGTTGCAGACGCTATCCCACTCAAACCGGAGTGGGCAGAGATTATGCGATTTGTTCCGTTAAGATTGATGCTGCTGGTTAAAGTGACTGAGGCATTATTTTGTGACGCTGCTGAATTTAGAAGAAACTTAGACGGGTTGAAGTTTGGCGTTCCCCACGTTATTGCGCCAAGGTTATAGTTTACGGCATTAGCCCCGTTCATCGAAATGCCGCACTCACCAGAAGTAAAACGAATCTGATTAGCACCAGTACCGAGAGATCTAGTAAAAGGTGAAGTCCAGTATGATTCAAGAATACCACCAGTCATTTCAATGTTGCTATTCGTACTCAGATTGCTACTAAACAATATCCTCCCTCCATTGATCGTTGTCTGCCCTGAATAATTATGAGTTGCGTTTGCGCCAGCACCTAGCGTCAGCAGGTGCGTTCCGCTCTTAATCAGTCCGCCTGTACCTGTAATTATGTTAGTTGTGCTGCTTACGTCTATAGCGGCAGACCCATTAAACGTCAAGGTGTAGCCATCCGTATCAATTCCACCTTTGGCATTGAGAGCTCCTCCAGAGTTGTTCAACCACGTCTGACTTGCACCTAATATTACGAGACCTGTAATTGACAGAGTCCCTGAACCCGTTTTTTCGAGACCGTCGTTAATCGTCGTCGGAGCGGATATTGTTGTGATCCTGCCGGAGGTATTCGATATCGTGGACACACCACTACTGACATCAAGCGTCATACTGGATGATCCTCCGATAGTGTAATTATGCGTTGTGTCAATCGCCGTTATGTTGCCGACTGTCCAAGGAGAGCTGTTGGTAATCGTTGCGTTTGCCGTGATTATGTTTGGAAACACCGCCGTCGAACCTGTACCACGTGCGATAATGTTGTTAGTCCAGTTTGATGCGATACTCCAGTCTCCACCACTGTTGACGTTCCAAATCCCGTTAATATTACCCGCTCTTTCATACCATAACGCCATTAGGGAGTCGGCAAAAACAATATTATCGCAAAAAATTATAGCTAAAATTAATATTAAATATTTTCGCACTATCTTACCTCCGTCTTAGTTTGACCAAACCCTTTATTAAATATTATATAGTTCCATGAGTTTGTGCTAATGGTAAGATTTCCAAAAGAGACAGAGTCAATCAAATTAGTATTAACGCTTAATTGAAACGCTCCTTTATATATAGACATTCCAAACCTAGAAACTCCATTCGTTGGAAAGTCAACTACATTATAAGTTAACTGTACATTGTTTGTCATAAAAAGACTCAATTCATTTCCCATAGCTCTTGTTACAGTTACAGTAGGAGAACTTACTAATTCATAAGTAGTTTTAAATGATGAATTGACATTTGTAGCAAGGGCATATGCGGATGGAGTTAATCCGCCAAGAGTATCAGGTCTCCATGGACGAACATTAATATATCCATTCGTTGAGGGTACATGACAATTTCCGATGACTTGTACAATATTAGTACCTGTCGGTGCTACGTTAGTAATTCCACCTGCGACAGTTGCACTGACATATAATTTGTCGCCGGGTGAGAATGAAGATGTATCACATGGAGCTTCTAATCGACCCATTATCATTATTCTACCAATAGCTCCAGTAGCAATGCCTCCTACTTGAGAAACAAGACCCATACATGGCATTGTAGAAATGTCACTAGCAATACATCGTTTTACGACTGGCGTATTATTGGAAGAAATCCCCGGAGCGAAATAAACAACTTCACCGACGGCAAGATCTGATACATCCCCATTGTACCCGTTATAAAAATTATCTCTTGCCAATCTAACTATATTGCCAGAAGAATCTTTCAGCATTAGGTTTTCAAGACCAGCATAAGGCGTCTGGAATACTTTTAAATGTCCAGTTGATGGGATAAGAACATCGGTTCTATTTACGTCTGACATATCTATTGGACCACCGAGAATAGTGTCACCATTCTCACTAGTAGTATTGATATCATAATTGCCATTATCACCGTCATCGACATATCTTTCGGGATAACTAATTTCAATTGGATCTACACCTGTTAGTATTGTAGTGTTGATTACCTTTATATTGTCGTTAGTTGAAATAGCTGCGCCAAAAAATACATTTTCAGGAGCATTATCACAGATTACTCTTAAATTATTATCTCTTAGTGTAATTAAACCTTTATCAACACTATTGGCGATATATCCCAAAACAATCTTTACGCTATTAGTGCTAGGTAATTCCAATTTTGTCATTTTACCTTGAAATAAAGTAACCCCTTTAGAATTAAAAGCTCTTACTAAACTTACCGTATTGCTATGTTCGTTAGTATTGTCGAGAAATATTCTATTAACACCACCTTGGACAATATTGAAACATTTAGTATCTAAATTATTGTTATTATAGAATATTGAAACGTTATCTCTGGTGTTTTTTGACGTAATAATGCTAGAAGCGGAATACGAAAGAAGTTGAGATAATCCATTGTTGGATGGATCAGTAAAATGTTCATATATTTGCTCATTACCAACAAATGTTTCGGTGTTTGTCCAATTTACATTTAATTCATTATAAGTAGTTCCATATATTTCAGCCAAACCTCTATTAATAACTATTAGACTTTTGTTAGTTGTACTATTATCGTCATAATTTGATATAAGAGAACATGATCTTACTCCTGCGCATGCATCGTCAGCACCTAAATTAAGTATAATAGCCGGTGAATTTTCAGCAACAACAGTCATCAATTGAACTTCAGAGCCGTCAATGTCTGTATAACTTGGCGGGAACGTTATATTACCGTGAATTACAGTTGATTGAATATCAAGACCTTGAATACCTATATAATTCTTCATAGTCAAAGATTCATCATAACGTCCGGGACTTATGCATGCAATATATCGGTTGCTACTATTTGCCACAACCGCACATGCATTGATGGCGGCTTGAATTGTTTTAAATGTAAGAATCGAACTCCCAATCTGTGCCGTTAAGTCATCTCCTTCAACATCAACATATGCTTTTCCTGAATTTATATTATTAACAGTAGAGTCTACATATTCTTTACTTGCTAGCTCATCAGGCTTAAGGGGTAGCGGTGCGTCATATGGCAATACTCCCGCTAGCGAACTACCTGCTGCCATAACCTGACTAAGTGATGGGGCGAATGCACTTCCGCCACCACCTCCACCAGAACTTGCTCCAGCCCGTATCATAGTTCTACGATCAATCCATCTAGAAGTATCTAAACTTAATGCCGTTTCATCGCCTTTGAAAATATATGCGGTTGAAGAAATTACATATGGTTCAAAACCTGTAGGCTTAATCGGATCAGAACCTGTGATTGCATCCGCCTCATTCGAATATGATACTTGCGGATAAACCCAGTGCATTTCTTTATTTTCAGCCCTAGATAGGAATAAACCTCTATACCATTGGTTAGTGTCACAGGCTACAACATTAGTTCCATCGCTCCAATATCCTATTGGAACTATATTTGTATATGTTATAATATAGTGCGTGTTTGTTTTACTATATGCCAACAATTGAGTTGTAAGATTTGTGTTAGATAGATCTTGAGGATAATGCTCTAGTTTACTAATCATGTCTTGATATTCAAATCCTGCGGTCATAGCTACATTTGAAAGAGACGTTCCTGTTGAATAGGCTAAAATTCCAGATGGAGTAATAACTATACTAGGCATTAATTCTGCATTTGCCATCAAAATTGACAATGGAACTTGACCAATTGCGCGAGTTTTATCCACTGATATAATTGATCCCATTGCAGTAGAAAATCGAGCTAATACAATTGCTCCATCGTTAGGACGAGAGCCAGCCCACTGCATTGTATTAGGACTATTAGTTCTCCAATAAGCGTAGTTATTGGAATTGTCAGTCAAAGTCTTAGATCCACTTGCTAAATGGAAATATCCAACAGATGGCGAATATACGTCGCCGCCAGTATATAATACGTTTAAATTCGTAACGGGATAGACTGAATAAGTCCAACTTGGTTTATCTCTGCTTGGTCCAGATAAATAGGTATCTTCAAAAAACTCTTCAAGGGTATAGCCACCAAAAGCTCCAATTAATCTAATGCCTTCACTTCCAGGTGTTGTGTCAGATAAGTTTAACTCTAATTGATACAGATTAGTGGCTCCTAAATTCCAACTCTCAATTGAAGTTGAATCAATCAGTGATCCGCCTACCGTTAAATAATTGTCTATCTCTGCGATTGTGAATTCGTCAACTTTTATGCCATCTATGTATCGTGCAGCAATGGAATCAGATACACATGTCAGTAGCGTGCAAATTGAATAAGTTAATAGCAATTTAATAAATTTCATTTTTTCTTCCTTTTTTGAATTCGTTTTAAAGTATTTTAAGACTACTTCTCTTTGGAATATTTCTAATAAAATTAAATAATTACCTTTTAATAAGTGATATTATTTAAAATTTCAAGTTAAATTCGCTGTGATTGTTATATATTTAAATATTAAGAAAAGGAATATTTAACCAATTGAAAGAAATAAAGTATTGATTAAATCATAACATAAAATTATGGAGAAACTATGGCTATAAAATATTATCCGAATAGAGTTTTTAAGAAATTATCATCGCCAGTTGATATGATGATGAAAAGAGAATCAAGTTATATCGTCGCGAATCAACACGACCTTACTTCTGCTGCATTTGAAGATGTGGTAGGTTTTAACCATGATTTTCAAATTAATTCAATAAAAATTAACTTTAGTGGAGCAACCGCAAGAAATTATTATGCAAAAATAATGAGCGGTAGACGTGTTGTAACTGATTTGAATGATTATTTGTGGTTTGCTTCTAGTACTGCATTTTCTCAACGAATAGTTCTATCTCAAGGATTCTATACAGGAACCCAATTGGCAACAGAATTACAAACAAAATTGAATGCAAATACAGAGTTCACGCAGACATTTACCGTTACATATACAGCCGCAACAGGGCTTTTTAATGTTGCCGCTGACGCTGGAACGATACAATATCTTGACGTTAACACAATGCATACAATGAGTACAAGAGATAGTATTGCTGGACATTTGTTCGGCTTTAATGCTACAAGCGCTTCGGCATTGAATATAGATAGTGATACTGCCGTTTATGGACTTGATACCGAAGCAGGTATTATTAATGAATCTAATTCAACTAATTTAGAACATTATTTTGATGATGTTAAAACATTAAATATAGACCAAGCTATTCAAATTGGAGCAAGTTCCGCCGCTGTAACAATGAGTTATGAAATCAACTATAAGGAGATTGTATAATGGACTTTGAAAATGAAGGTGTAGATATGGAAATTAATGATATAAACGAGCAAATGTCTTATCAGGAAATTATTCGGTTTTTTCTTAAAACGCAAAGTCAACTTAAGATATTGCATTGGCAGACTACAAGTTACGCAAAACATATGGCTTTTGGAGCAACATATGATACATTAGATGGTCTTATAGATACATTTGTCGAAGTATTTCAAGGCAAATACGAACGAATATTCCTTGACGACAAATCAATTCAATTAAATAACATTAATGATGACGAAATAAATGGATTTGTTCAAGATAGTATACAATTCATCGGCATACAGCTAACATCAATATTGTCCGAACAAGATACTGATTTATTGAATATTAAAGACGAAATGATTGCAGAATTAAACAAATTACGCTATTTATTGACACTTAAGTAAAATGAAAATATATAGAATACAGTCTAAATGCGGAGGATATCAAAAAGCAAAAGGACATCTAGATACTCAATTATATCCAGAGTGCGAAGGAACTCCAGAAGATAGGGATATAGTTAAAAAGAATCGAGAAAAGAAAACTACTGCAAAAAAGAAAGAATATAAATATAATCCTTGGGCAGTTTGCAATTCGCGAATAGATAAAGATAAAGAACCTGAAAAATACGAAAGATGTGTTCAAAAAGTTAAGAAACAACAAGAGAAAAAAGAATCTAGTTGCAAGTCTTGTCAATTGAAATTAAAAGGAAAATAAAATGAAATTAACTAAAACAGCTTCAGGTAAACAAACAATAAAACTTTCTAAATCAGAATGGCAATCTATCGGTAAAAAAGCGGGTTGGATAAATGAAAAAGATGGAGATGATGACAATAATGAGATAGAATTGCTAGATGAAGATATCAATAAGCAAAAACAAGATGGATACGCGCTTGCCGAAAAAATTCTCAAGTCACCTTTTTCGCTATTAATTAAAAGAGGAAGATTGTCTGATGTAGCTAAAGCGTATGAAGATCTTGAGGATTATGTCGGCAACAATCCAGATACAGAAGGCATGCTCAGCTTCCCAATTAAAGAGCTAACCGATCACATATCGCATCTAACATCTTGGATGAGATAAAAATAAGGATATCTAATGAAATTAACTAAAATAGCTTCAGGTAAACAGACAATAAATCTTTCTAAATCAGAATGGCAATCTATCGGTAAAAAAGCTGGCTGGATGAAAATTGCAGAAAAATGCGATTCAGAAAAAAAATGTCCAGAATGCGGAGAAATCGTATGGGATGTTTCAAATGCAGACCAACACTTAAATAAATGTTGGAAATGCGGACTTAAATTCTTCGACGATTGCGAATAAAAATAAAAGGATTATTATGTCTATTCAAACCAGAACAACAGCCATTCAAAACGAAATAGTAAGATTGTATTGCCATTTCAATCAAAATGGTCAACTATATAACCCTAGCTCACAACCGTTAGTGGAAATACTAGATTCTGATGGAGTTACTGTTCTGGACACCTTGCAATCCCAAGTAGAAAATCAAGGTATATTATATGTCGATTGGTATGTTCCAGCAAACCTCCCATTAGGACAGTATTACGATAAATGGACTTATCAATGGGATGCATACACTGGGGTTCAAGAACAAACGATGATATTCTCCGTACATAGTTTATCGTCTTATATAAATTTCTTGTCAAAAGGCGTTGCTACAAATGTTTCAAATAGAACCAATCAATTGCTTATGGATCTTTCAAATAACTTTATATATGAATCTATGCATATTCCTATATATTTTGAACAAGGAATGAGAATCCAACAAGATAATCAACAAAAACGAGTTAAAAAATATTATTACTTCACAATAAATGATAATGAACACGAAGCTTACGAAGGCGAACAATATCTCAATAATGGACAAAAATTTACAGTGTTTGAAACATTGCCATTTTATGAATATTCAAGTAGCTCGTCTGTTTCAACAAGCAGCTCTTCAAGTATAGATTCAAACAGTAGTAGCTCAATTGACTCATCTAGCTCAAGTAATTCAAGCGATTCTAGCGAAAGTAGTTCAAGCAGCAATGGATATTCAACTTCATCAAGCTCTCAAACCGAAACTTCTTCTTCAAGTTCAAGTACAACTGAAGAATTGGTTACAACAACTACGACTCCATATGTTAAAAAAATAATATTGACATGCGTAGGTACTGGAGATCCATTGCCGTCTGGTGTATTGACTCTTATAAAAGGAAACGGAGACCAAACAATTCCATATACAGAATTTGAACAGAAAGAAAGTACATTCTCTACTGTATATGGATTTGCCTATGAACAATGGAATCAACATCCAAGACCTATCGTTAGAGTGAATAATAGAATGGTTGATGACGGATGGCACGCTGATTATATGGGTAAAATTTACTTTGATTCATTAATGGCTCCTGAAGATAGTATTTCTTGCGCTTATAATTTTGCTTATTTCAGTAAAGAAGAGTTATTATCATTTTTAAATTTCGGTTTGCAAATGATGAACGGTTTACCTCCATCTAGTGAAGCTTATAGGGCTTTAGATATGGCTCCACCTGTATGGGATGCGGGTATATTATTATATGCGGCTATATTGGCACTTAAAAGATTGATATTCGGATTAACTTGGCAAGAAAAGAAAATTATTTATGGTCGCCCTGAAGATGCCCAAAACGCAGCTCAACTTTATCAAGACCTATACAAATCATATATGGAAGTGTGGAATGAATATGGCAAAAATGTTAAATCTAAAAAACTTCCAGGAATTGCACTATCAGTTACTCCTGAATTTACTTTGCCGGGTGGTCGATGCATGTCGTCAGATACCTATATAAATGCGTTGGTAAATAAAGTTGAATGTTATGTTACTATAAAAGATTTATATAAAGACTTTATTGAGGGGAATGAGGTATCTGTGCTATCTTATGTGGATAATACATTTATATACTCCAATGTAAGTAAGATATGGGAAAGCGGATCAAAGTTAACATATATTGTTTCGGATGGATTTAACAAATTACGTTTATCAGAAGAACACATTGTTTTTACAACTAACAGGGGATATATTTGCGTTAAGGATTTGGAGTTAAATGATTGTTTACTTATAAATAAAAATGGAGTTCCAGAGTCAAGAAAATTGATAGAAAAACCAACTATGCACGAAGTAGAGTCTGTTTTCGACATTGAGGTTCCAATTGCAGAAAATTTCGTTGGCAACAATATAGTTTCTCATAATTCTAGGTGGTTTAGGTACATGTTTAAGCAGAATTAAGTAATTTATTGACAACGACTTACGATTTTTGATTGAAAAATACAAAAGCCCAACCTAATAAATCATATAAAAATGCATTTTTAAATAAAGGATTTTGTATAATAATTTTGTATAAATATCTGAGGACTTCAATCTTAGCGCTGGGAGGAATTATGAAATGGAATGAGAAAACAAAAACTGAAGCTATCGATTTATTGAAAAAATCTGTTAGTTGCGACGAAATTGCCAAAATCGTAGGTATGTCTAAGGCTAGTGTAACTCTTTTAAAAGCGCAGTCAATTAATGATTATTCGGAAAGAGTTGTTTGCCAAATTTGCAGTCAGAAATTAAAACAAATAACTCATCGTCATTTGAAAAACCACGACATGTCTTTTGAGGATTATATCTCTAAATTTCCAGGTGTTAAAACTTGCACAGATGAAAAAACAAAATTGTCTAAAAATTTTGAGCATCCAAATAAAGGGAAAACATATATGGAAATTTATGGTGAAGACGAATCAATTAAAAAGAAGAAGAAAATAAGTGAAAAACAAATTGGGAGGGCGAGTCCTAAGTTTGCTGGAACGGGCATAAGTGGAACAAGGAAAGACACCGGAATGTTCGCGAGAAGTACTTATGAGGCAAATGTTGATCGCATATTTCAATTTGAGAATAAAAAAATCATAGGAGAGTTTGATGAAAATAATTCTCGCGAAGAACTTATTTCTATTGATGGCGAAATAATAAGTTATCAACCGGACAGGGTAGATGTAGATGGTTTATTTGAAAAAGGCGCTTATTTAGAGATAAAAGGTTATATGTTTCCTGAAGATTGGAAAAAAATATGTTTGTTCAGGCAGCAATATCCACATAAAAAACTGTTAGTTGTTTCAAACGATCAGTGTTATCTAGATATTTCCTATAAGGAGTTAAAATTAAAATATTCGAATCAAATTCCGTTGTGGGAGGGCGAAAGACAAAATTATAAAACACGCCCAGATTTATATAAGGTTGGATACATAGAACCAGAAGAGATCGCTAGAATCCGAAAAATGTATCCAGACAATATACACGTTAATATAACAAATTTGCATGAACGTTTTATCGCGCAAAAATGCATTAATTTCAATAAGGTTTCAAAAGGTGCCATCGTAAATATAAAATCGGTAAGACTTTTAGCTATGTCCGACAAAAGAAAAGGAGCTTCGCGAAAATCAAGTGGCGAATATAATTATGAAATGTGGGAAATCGTGACTGATTGCGGTAATATTTTTTATGTTGGCAATATAGAAAAAACGACTTTATTTTACTGTTACGAGTCGGATATTAAATTGAAAGATTTTTTTGAAGATAATTGTAATATGGGTTTATCTTGTGGGAAAAAACATTGTCAAACATATGAATTGATTTCGGATGATGTTTTAAATCATTCAACCCGCATAGAATTGTTGAAAACGTTAAATTCGGCTTTATTGCATAAGGGAATAAAAAATAAAGTGGTTAAATTTATCATGATTGAATCACAAACGTCAAAAAATATGGCTCTTAATAATTACGAAACATGGGAAGTTACTTTTGACGATAATTCAATTTTATATTATTCAAACTTCAATAATCCAACAAATGTGTACCATATTAGGAAGACTCTTTAAATTAGCAGGATTAATATCTCATTTATTTGAAAAACCATTAGTTAGTCGTGTTAATTTTAAGGAGGATAAAATGAAGATATTTAAAGTAGCTCAAAGTGGCTCGTTTGAAAATTTACCTAATGGAACAGAAGTCTATTCTAAATTATATCGTAGTGAAGGGAAAATACAATTATTAAATAGAATAGAGAAAAAAGATATCAGAGGCAACCCTTGGATAAAATACGAGGCGTTTTTTACTAATACAGGAAGAAACGGAACAATAGATTCTAAAGACATAAGCGGGTTATGGCAAAATAAATGAAAATAATTAGAATAGCGAAACATGTAAGTTCAACCTCTCATTTTTGTGTTAAGTGCAAATCTAATTTAATACCTAGAACAATAACTAAAAACACTAGACACCATTTTCATTGGGGGATATTATATCGTTGCAATTGTGGATATTCTTCTATATGGACAAATTCAATTCGAGGTGAAAAAGAGTTTATTGATGTTGTTTATAATGGCAAGCAAGTTCAGAATAAATCGCATGAAAATGGATTTTGCAATGACAAGTTTTGTGGTGAATGTTATAATCATGTCATTCCTTTGAAAAATTCTGTTTATTTTGATTCTAGTGAACGTCCTTTGGTTTTCATTGACAGGAAATTATATAGGATTCCTGATTTGGTTGGTTATATAAAAACACAATCAAGTGGTGGAGCATTTTATTCAACTAATCTAGAAATGGCAAATGGTAGTGATATTGCTTATTCTTGTGACGTTTATGGATGTAAAAGTTTAAATCATAATTTAGTTATTGCGGCATTGTGGGGTAACGAATATGGGGAATCTGAATATTCGCCTATATATGATTGGATAAAGAACAATAAGTCGCAAATCCCTTCTGAAATGATTGAAGAGTTTAAGGGGCATTAATAGGAGAATAAATAAATGAGAATAATTAGAATAGCGAAAGAAATCAAGAAAGAATATAGTTGGGTTTATATAAATCTGTCTAAAGATATTCAGAAAATGTTGTTGAGTTTCGGAGAAGAGATAGATGTTGATGATTTATACACAAAAGAAGCAGACAATGGACTTGAAAAAGATTGCCATATCACAGTCAAATATGGTTTATTGACTAATGATGTAAAAGATATAAAGGGAAGACTTTCAAATGAGAAAGGCGGGTCTGTTTATTTAGGTAAGTCTAGTATATTTGAAGGTGACGAATATGATGTTGTCAAGATTACGGTAGAAAGTAAAGATTTAAAAAGAATAAATTCCAGATTAAATGAACTTAAGCATGAAGATAATTATCCTGATTATTGTGCTCATGCGACGATAGCTTATGTAAAGAGTGGAACTGGCAAGAAATATGATGGGAAATTTAAAGTAAATAAGAGTTGCGACTTTGATTGTGTGTATTTTGGGGACATAGACGATAAAGATCATAAGGTTAAGTTAAAGTGAAGATACATAAAATATCGCAATATAATGATGATGAAGAGGTTGTTTCGGGACCAGTGTTGCCATTTACAAAAGACGATTTATATTCGTGTTGGCAATATTACACTGATTATTTTATAGATATATTGAATGGCGAATATGATTTAGATGAGGCTAGAAAAGATTTGAGAGGGTTGATTGGAAGTAAATGGGACGAGAGGAATGCAAAGTGAAGATTAGAATTGCCAGTGTTAAAGAAGTTGTTGATAATATTGATTTTATTAAGAATCATGATATCAATTTAATATCTATTAGAGATGCCGAGCACAGTCATCATTATGATATGATTGATGGTGCTGGTTTAAAGAATTTGTTTGTTATTCAGTTTGATGATTTGGTTGGTCAACTACCCAATGAATATAGAGATAAATACAAACAGAAGCCGCCTAGTGAAAATGACATAGTAAACATTTTGGAGTGGGTGTCAAAAATAGCAACTCAAAAATTCTCTAAATTTGATGTTGTTGTTTTTGTTGGAACAAATAATCCCAATGATATATTTATAGGTGAAACTCCGACAAAAGAAGTGCTCATTTTTAATAAAGAATTTCAAAAAGTTTTTAAGGATATAAATTGAAAATATTGGGATTGAGCGATAAATGAAAATATATAAAATAGCGGAACCAGAAGCGTATCATGGAAGTGAAACTGAAATTGTAGCTTTTGATATAGGATTTAGTGGCAACGGAATAGATAAAGAAGGACCAGGTATCTATTTCACAAGTTCAAAACAAGACGCATTGCATTACGGAAATAAAATCCACAATGTCATATTGGATCTTAAAAAGACGGTTTCTACAAAAGGTCGCCCAAATGTTTCAAATATTAAGAAACTTATACTTTGGGCGTGTAATTTGCAAAACGAAAATGAATTGCAAGGAATTGATGAAGAACGTTATTGGGAAATGGCTTTGTCGAATTATGGAGAAAACCCATGTCAAGCTTTTGTAGAGGCTGTTAATTCTTATTCTACATATACTCAAAGTTCTCATGAAGCGTTTAATACTATCTCCAACGATTTTTATAAAAACAATCCAATAGATTTTATTAAAAATATGGTAAAACTTGGCTATGACGGGGTTATTATTCCAAGGGTGTCGTGATTCATTATATTGTTTATAATACATCTGTTATTAAAAATTTAAAAGTAGACAAAATGCTTTGATTCAACAAAATATCAAGGGGAATTTTAATTATAAAAAGAATTAATCACCATGAAAATATACAGAATAGCACAAATAAGTAATTTAGAAGAATTAATTGAAAAAGCGAAGATATATGAAACTCCTGAAGATTTTGCAAATGCTTATTCGGTTGAACAAAATTTAAAAGAATATGATATTCCAATTAATTCCGACAGTACGGTTACGTTATATCACGCTACTAGTCCAGAGATAATCGAAAAGATAAATAAAGAGGGAATTATCAAGGGCGGATCAACGGCAACAGGTGGCATGACAGGATTAGCTTTGCAACCTTCCGCTTTTTTTGGTTGGAACAAAAATTGGGTTAAGGAAATATGGGGCAGAAGTAACGAAATACTTGAAATAAAAGTCCCATATCACTCAAATAATATATGGGAACCTATACAGAAACCACGCGATACATTTTATAATCGTTTGCCAGCTAAAGACTTTAACTTTTTAAACAATGAATCGAATTTAGAAAAAATATGGGAGATGGCGCATGAGAATATATAAAATAGCCGAAGAAATGGTAGATGTGTATCGGATTTGTATAGCAAGACAAAATCCAAGAAATCCGTCTATAACTCAATTCAGATCGTTGTATAATCCAGACTATAGCAAACCAACGAAATGGAATCCTATAAGCGTTGGAAGCGTTTTAAATGGGAAATGGTACGTCGGAACAAAAGCTAAGTTTTGTTTAGCATATTATTCTGGCAATGAAGATTTAAAAGAAGAAGAGCGAGAAATATCGGTTACGTTAAGTGTTCCATCGTCTTCTGTCCCGTCTAAAGAAGAATCCTATATGGGCGGAGAGGCTGTCGTTTCTAATCCTTTGGTCGTTAATATAGAAAATGTGTCAGACGCTATTAATAAGGAGGAATATAATTGAAAATATATAGAATAGCAGATGAAATTGAAGAAGATGAAATTGAAGAGATCGATCTTACTGATTCTAATAATTGGATACAAAATAATTATAGATGGGATTGCGGAGATTATACGATAGATAACGATACCCCAACAGAACAATTTGAAGTGTATTTCAATAAACAATATATAGATATCGTTGATTCATTTGATGAAGCTATGAGTTTGGCAGAAGATCATAAGAATGGATATGTCGATGTACAAGATAAAAAGGAAATAACACCATACGATATTATAGAGTCAAAATTCGGCTATACTGACGATCCTAAAAAAGCTGGATATATAATGGCTGATGGAAGAATGGTTAATTTAAACAGACCACATATAGATCATAGAGCGGTAACAGTCGATGGGTCAACAAAGTCAATGCAGAAATTTATAGCAGATGGAAACATCCGTTTAATCTTTAATAACGGATATGCTTTTTTTGACATAAAAGTTAAACCAACATACGCTCAGCAAAAAATAATAAGTGAAATTTTAGAAGAAGCAAGTGATGGAGCCGAAATAAGTATCGACAACGGATTGCCAAAATATAACGAAGGCGAAGAGACATATCCAAGTGGAGACCAATTCGAATTAAAAAGATTTGAATCTTACCCTAACTCTAGCGCTGTTTTAGGAGAAATCAATTCTTTTTATGGCAAAGGTAAAGCTTCTCAATTCTCTAAATTTTTAAGCAACTCTGTTTGGCGTAAAGTGTCTTCTAATATTTTAAATAACTTACAATTTGTTTTATCTCCGTCTGCCGCTTCCGCTGGACATGAAATTGTTTATATAGATGTTGATAAGTTTGATACATTATTCAGCAAGGAAACTGATTTTTATATAGGCGAAGGAGGAAGTGGCGCTCCATGGATGCCTAATAAATGGAATTTGCCAGGAGGAGGCGTGGAGGATAACGAATCCCTAGAACAGGCAGCTATAAGAGAATGTCAAGAAGAAACTGGAATAAGTATTGGTGGATTAACTAAAATAAATGAAAACGTTGATACGAATGACAATTTCCAAATAACAATATTTCACACAAAAATAAAAAATTCAAATGTAAATATGAATTTCGAAAGTTCAGATTACGCATGGGTTGACAAAAATACATATCAACCATATGACTATGTGCCATATGTCAAATCAGCAATATCAAAGGTAATTGGAATATAAGATGAAAATATATAGAATAGCACAAGAAATATTCAGAGGCGACGAAACCCCGATCAACCTAGACGAATACGACTTCGACTATTGCAGAAAAAATAAATTGAAAGATTTAGGCAGCTCGATGGCTTATGGACCAGGTATCTACTTCGCAACAGCTCAAGATGTAGCAAATATGTACGGCAGTAATATAACGTCCAAACAAATCAATCCTAATGCCAAAATATTATCGGAAAGTGGACGAAAATTAAACCGAAATACAATAGTAAAAATTCTTAATTCAATAAATAAAGAAACAATCAATTCCGCTGCTATAAACTGGGACGAAAATCCATACAAAGGCAAACAAATGCTTTTAAATTCAATAATGGAGGCAAAAGATCCAGTTGACCAATTGATGTCTATATGGTCTGAAGTTTTCTATCATCAAGACCCTAACACTTTCGTAAACACAATGATACAAAACAATATTGATGGGATTTCAAAAACCAAAGAAGATGTAACTTATTTTGTCATCTATAACCGAGGAGTTTTGTCTTGAAAATATACAGACTAGCTATACCTATCCCTTTTGAAAACGATGTCATAAATCTCGCACCAGATATGGAACAGTACAAAATGACAGACGGACCAGAACGAATCGACCAAAAATATACCAAAAAACAAGTGAAAAATATAGAAAAACAATTCCCTAACGCCAAACCAATAGGATTCGGAGGCATGGGAATAGCCTACGACATAGGAGATAACAAAATACTCAAAGTGACTATAGATGAAACCGAATTGGACACCGCGACTAGATTAATGGAAAACCCACTAGATACACACGCAAATGTATACCAAGTCAACGAACAAGACTCATATATAATTATTGAAAAATTAACTCCACTAACAAAATCAGAAAAACAAATATATACGCTATTATATAGGACACGCTTCTGGCAAAACAAGCAAAACAAAACCGTAACAAATCGCGAACAATTAATTGAATATATCAAATCTATAAATTACGAACATGAATTTGCAAATACCAAAGAAACATTTGAATTAATGGATAAGTTAATCCAATTCATTTCAAAACTTATTAAAAACGGACTTACCCCGCATTTACTAGACATACATAGAGATAATGTTGGTTTTGATAAAAACGGCAATATGAAAATCCTAGATTTAGGCATGTCCCTATGAATTCAATTTAATCCAACTTCTTTTCTTGCCATATCCTCAACTTCAGTTATTTCATCTGTCAAGCTTTCTATCTTCCACGCATCATCGCTATCAACTATCAAACAATAAGCTTTTTCCATGCCAATCCTATAAGCGGCAGCAAGCCTATGATGTCCGTTCATCAAGATATACGACCCATTACGATCATAAACAAAAGCAGGCTCATTTTTATCCCATCCATTCTTTTTCAAAGATCGCATTATATCTTCTACTACGTTTGGTTTTTCATTGCCAAAAAAGAAAATTAAATCATTTATTGGCACCCATTCGAGCCGAGACCGCAAAGCACTAGATATCCTATATATTTTCATTACAATAGAATACAAATTAAATATCGAGATGTCCTTTTAAAAA
>Ga0316608_1000345_pt1 | contig 23050 bp, 50 predicted proteins | sample MIS2016152B_MG_FD_207673 | JGI IMG/M metagenome (GOLD analysis project Ga0316608, IMG submission 207673) | Microbial mat bacterial communities from Middle Island sinkhole, Lake Huron, Michigan, United States - MIS.2016.152B | ecosystem: Environmental > Aquatic > Freshwater > Lake > Sediment...
TCGAAAGGATGAAATCGTTAGCTAAATCTACTATAGAGGAGTTCAAAGTTGAGTTCCAAGTAGGTAGTAAACGAGAGTATAAACCTAACGAGCATAAACTATACTTTGTGGCAGAAGATATAAACCAAATGACTGATAGGCAGATAATGGCTGAGGTATTACATAATATCTGACACGCTATTTATACAGTAATGCCTTGAAGAGATACTAAAATAACACTACCTAAACCAGCAAGAATGTTTGTGCTGTTGCTGAATACTGTTGAAGATATAAGAATAGAGGAACAGATGATGATGGTTTATCCTTGAGTATATGATAACTTCTTATATAAATTCAGAAAACAAGACTCAGAAATAAGTGCTAAGGTAGAGTGAGATTTAGAGAAACATTTGCAATATGTTTATATGCTACAAAGACAGTTTTGGTGATGTAAATTAATAAACGCACACCCTGAAGTATTGGAGGCATTAGAACAATCACAAGAGTTTCTACAAGAGGCTTACTGAAAGTTAAGTACAATAGAAATGCTAGAATATATTAAATGAGATTTACGGGATATTTTTGAAAGATTATTACCGGAAGAAAAAGAGGAAGAACAGAAACAAGATAAAAAAGAGCCAGTTAGTGTAGAGAAAATGGTAAACGAGATGAAATCAAAATCTGAAAAAATAGAACCGCAAGAGTGAGAAGAAAAAGAGGACTTCAAAAAAGATATAGATGCAGAATTAGACGAACAAGCAATATGAATTGATGCTACTGTACAAAGATATGAAAAATGAGATGAGGTACTAGACTGATGACATTGATATACACCAGAAACTGATGAAGATAATTATGAAAAAGTATCGTATAGAATATTATATAAAGAAGTTCTACCAGTAATCCCATTTTTTGTGAAAAAGTTGAGTAGTATTATGACTGATAATAGATACAATAGACAGTGATGAAATTATAGAAGTTGAAAGCTAAACAATAAAAAACTGTATAGATGGAAATGTAACTCTGATAAAATATTTAGTAGAAAGATAATAAGAAGACATAAAGATTATGCAGTGACTTTACTAGTAGATGAGAGTGGTTCTATGTCAGGTAGTAAAAGCAGAAATGCAGAAAAGGCTACAGTATTATTTGCAGAGGTATTGAATAAGGTATGAATACCGTTTGAGATTGAAAGTTTTAACACTAAACATAGAACTTATAAAAAATTTGCAGAGAAATTTTCGTGGAAACATAGGAATAATATAGAGAATATTGTTCCTGAAACTTGATGAGAAAACTCGTGATGAAACAATGATTGATATGCAATAGCAAGAGCATCAGCATATCTTAATAAATATTGAAACACTGATACAGAAAAAATTCTAATTGTACTATCTGATTGACAGCCAGCTGAAAGCTATGAGAAAATACCAAAAAATGAAAAAAAAGACATATCAACAAAAAAAAATTGTTATAGTGATTTTGATTTAAGTTATGAAATAAAAAAATCTAGTAGAAACATTACTGTGATAGGGGTGTGAATTAACTCTAGTCATGTTACAAATTATTATTCAAATAATATTATTTGTAGTGATGTAAATGAACTACCTAAAATGTTACTTAGACAGCTTAAAAAAAACATAAAAAGATGATAATTTATTTATATAATATGATATATGGAATTAGAAAAATATTGAAGATTACAAGTCGTTTGACTTGATTGTATAAAAAAAGGTAATAGACAATTACTATGTAGATGTGATTGTGGTATAGAAAAGATAATTTGTGAATCTAAACTAAAAAAGTGATTAAAAACTTGTTGATGTGGTTGAGCACATTTCAAATATTGAATGGCAGATACAAAAATATATAAATCATGGAGTTGTATGAAGGAAAGGTGTAGTAATAAAAATAATCACGCATATAAAGATTACTGATGAAGATGAATAACTTATGATAAAAGACGAGAAAAGTTTGAAGAATTTTATAAGGATATGTGAGAAAGTTATAAAGAATGACTAACGATAGATAGGATAGATAATAATTGAAATTATTGCAAAGAAAATTGTAGGTGGGTCACAAATAAAGAAAACAATAACAATAGAAGAGATAATGTTTTTATAACTTATAAATGAAAAAAACAGACAATAGCTCAATGGGCTCATGAATTATGATTTTGTCCTTGGTCTATTGCTGATAGAAATAAACGCTGAATACCATTGGATAAACCTAAAAGATTACGACCTTGAAAGTTTTAACTTATAATGGCGTTATAATAATGAAAGAAAAAATAAAAAAAATCTATGAAGTTATTTCGGATAAAACATTAAATTTTTGATGCAAATATACTAACTGAGCTTGTAAAAATATATGACAAATAATGAGATATTCTGACTGACTACATATTTGGGATTTTGAAGAAAAAGAGATTATTGGACATCCTGTTATGTTAAACGATGTATTAGATTGGATGTGGCAAATTAAAACAGAAAATGATATATTGACAGTGATAGATTTATGGTGATTTAAAAGAAGACCAATAGAAGAGCAATGAACTTCAGTAATAGAATTTATTTATAATTTAGTAAAGTAATGGAATATAGAACATCAGACAAAACTCTTGCAACTTTTTTGGCAAGCAGTGGGTTAATATTCAAAAGGATAGAATGATGAAGTGATATAAAAAGATGTGATTTTGTATTTGAAATCCCAGAGGCGATAAACCTAACAAGTCTATTAAAGCAATGGAATAGTTCAGATACAGAATTTCTAAGAACAATGTTATTCAAGAGTAGATTTCTAGCTAACGAGCTTAATAGATTTTTTAATTTGCAAAAACTAATATAAAATGGCAGTATTTCCATCAAGAATCTCCGCAAGTGGTCTTACTTGCTTTTTAGAATGTCCAATGCAGTTTAAACTTCGTTACTTGGATAAAGTAAAAATTCAGATGTGAAATATATTCATGTGATTCTGAACAGCATTACATCGAGCTTTTGCACAGAATTATACACAGAAGATAATAAGCGGGGTAGACTTATCTATAGCAGAAGTAGAACAGAAATTTTGTGAATCACTAAAACAAGAGCTAGAAAAAGTATGAGATATGCGTTCTTATGAACTTATGAAGTTGCAAGGTGGAGAAATTATTAATCAGTATATGAGAGAAATAAGTCCTAAGATAAATCCTCTTTCTGTAGAACAGGAATTTATGATTGAGCTGAAGTCAGTTTGAGTGACTATACACTGATATATTGACCTTGTCACCTCGGATTGATTTATTATCGATCACAAATCAGCTTGAAGTACAACCTATCAAAAACGAACACAAAAATATGTAGATAATTTAATGCAATTGACTATGTATGCACTAGCGTATAGAAAGATGTATAATAAAGAAGAAACAGGAGTAAGAATAGATGTACTTAAAAGACTGAAAGGCTCGGTAGGTATAGCAACTATAGAGAGTAAAAGAACAGCACAAGATGTAATGGTGTTGGCTCAGTTAGTAGGGAATGTTAAAAAAATAGTCGAATCTGATTTACGATACCCTAATCTAAATCATTGTCCTAGTTGTCCTTATAAAGATATTTGTAATAAGATGTGTCAGTTTTAATTTATAAATAACATACAGATGAATGAATTAATAAGTCTTGAAGAATGAGTCCTAGAATACCAAGTAAAACAGAAAGAGGTTATGAAGTGATTTGTGTATTGATGTGTAGAACTAGGAGAGATATTATTGAAGTACAGAGATAAATTAAAGCCACAATGATTATGGTTAAAGTATCTTGAGGAGATTAAATTGAATAATACTATGGCAGGTAATCAGATTAGATTATTCGAACTAAGCCAATGAAAAATAGAGAAAGAGGTACTAGGGAGTTTTATAACTAACTGGGAGAAACTAAATCTATTTCTTGCACTACCAGACGATAAAAAAGAAGAGATAGTTAATAAGCAATTAACTACAGACACTACTAATTCTGAATTTAGAGAAGCTATAGCTGAGGTTAAAGGAGAGGTAGTTACAGAATATGATACTAAATACGAAGATGAAATGTGGGGTAAACTTGAAGAGGTAGCAACTACAATGGATACAAAAATAGCTAGTAAGATGTTACAAGATAACCTACAGTTATCAGTAGAGAGTAGAGAGTTACTTGAATGAATATTACATATAGAGAGGACTAAGGAGATATTGAATAAAGCAAACAAGCAAATGAACGCAGAGGAAAAAGAGAAGATAAAACAGCTTTACGCTAGACAACTTTCTGAACTTAATACATCACTCGATTTATTCTTTTAAATTTTTACCAAATATAATTATGACTACAGAAAATTGACAAACCATAGCACAAGAAAACATTTTACAAAGTTCAAAAGAAGAACTTATGCAAAACATTCTTGTGCAAGGTTCTTGAATAGAAAATATAGGTGAGAATACTGAACTATGAAATAATATGGAGTTATTAAGTGATAATGAAATTATAAGTAAAATACTTAATTACCATAAAAAAATACAGAATGTAAAATTTTGGTTAGATTTCCATATATCAAATTTTGAAGAACGAAAAAATATCAATCTAAAAAATTTAGAAAGATTTGAGTAAGCAAAGTATTAAGTATATTTTAGATTATACCCTTTTGTTCATAGTATAATTCTTGTCGTTGTAATATCTTTTCATTAGCTTCAACTAAATCACAACTTCATTTTAATTGTATTGTTTCCCTTACTTCGTTTCAATCTTTATCAATAGTTAATCTTTGTATAGATTTAACAATATGTGTTCTAGTGTTAATAAATTCATATAAAATGTAATACTTGGCTTCTGTTTTCATAACATAAGGTTTATAAATAAAAATGTCTGTGGGAAGACTTTAAGTTTATAATAAATCTAAGTAAGAATACAAGACCACGACCGAACCATAGCACAAGAAGACGTTGTGACAAAGTTCTGAAACGAACTATTGCACGAACGCGATCTTGTGCAAGGTTCTACACTTAAATTCACGGTATTTTACTACTTACGAAAAATATACTTGCAATTTCATAACAAATAGTTATATATCTATATATTTTAAATTGTAAATCACATTAAATGAAGTTAACAGAAGAAGAATTAAAGCTATTACTATTTGTTTATAATTTTAGTCAGGAAAAGGAAATAACTGAGGATTGAGTATTGATATTAGCTGATGAGATAGTAAGAGGTACAGGATTAAGTTATTACCAACAAATGACAATGAAAAAGAAACTAGAAACTAAAGGATTGTTGAAACTAAAGTATAGGGATATACCAAGAAAACTATATATAAAATTAGTACAACCTGCAGTAGATGATTATTTAAACAGTTTAGAAAAATAAGATGAGTGACATAACTATGTGTTTAACAGCAGTTGATTGTAAACTAAATAAGTTCTGTAGAAGATATACAGATAGACCAGATGAACTTCAATCTTATTGCACATTTAACTCTGACCACAATTTAGAGTGCGATTGGTTTTTACCTAATAAACTAGCAAATGACAAAACAACAAATAACAGACATCTTCAATCTATTCAAGGCACTAAAAGAACAAGATAGTAAAATGCAGGAGTCTTTTACAGCGTTCTGTGAAACAATATCTTCAGATTACGCACCATTTTTGAATTGAAATATCCGGTGATTAATAGAATTACTAAAGATAGTTAATAACGAGCTAAGAGAAGAATTAGAACGATATTTTTATGATATGCCAAAAGATAAGAAGTGTCAGTATATAGAAACAGAATGAAAGAAATATGTAGTAGATACAGATGCTAAGTTTCTTAAATACCTTACTAGATAATGACAGCAATATTCTGAGAGGAGCGAATAAAAGAACAAGAGTTAGGTGATGTAAGAGAGTTATATTGAAAAGTCGATATAACTTATTTTTCTAATAGAATAATTAATCAGAAAGTAGAAGAGGACAAAAACATATACTATGTAAAACAGGATAATACTTTAGTAAGTGAGATAAAGATAATAGTTCCAGAGCTTCCTGGTTGTTTTAATGAAATAGAGATACAAGCAGAAATAAAATGAATGTTAGATAACGAAGAAACCATAAAAGAAGAGTCAAGAATATTATCTGAAAAGCTATCTAAGTATTTAGTAAATATATTAAAATATGTTATTGAAGACAAAACTATAGTAGTTGATTACTTAGATTGTATTAAAAAAATAGATAAAAAAGTAAATTGACTTGATTTTTAGAAATAAATGATTATACTTATTTAGTTATATAACTTTAATTCATAATAAATTATAACAATGGCACAATGAGATTTAGCAGTGACTGTTACTATACAGCACAAATGAGAAACTCTATGAACAGAAACTATGAATGTAAATGATGACTTGTTCCAATACAAACGGTCAAGAGAGCGTGACTTATTACACATTATTGAACAAACATCAACTATGGCAATAAAGGATGTTTTTAAAAAATATGATGAAAACGAATGAAAAAAGTAGAAGAGGTAGTTAGTGTAACTTACACTTGTGATACTTGCCAAAAAACTATAACAGACAATACGAACTGGTATAACTTAGATTATATCAACGCTAACTGAATAAGATTATTCGAAAAAAAGTTGGCAAGGGCTAGATATGAGACAAAACATCTAGTAGATAGAAAAGAGATAAACTTCTGTTGCAAAGATTGTATAAAAGAATATCTAGTAAAAAGTGTAGAAAGTCTTATAAGTGAGATGAGTAATCCACTAGAAGAATTAAGAGAGTTTAGTTTATAAAGTTTTAATTTATTATTATTATAGAAATGACAGAAAACTACAGTATGCCCGTAGGTGAAGCGGCAAAAGAAACAAAAGGAGAATTTGCTCCTCTATTAGCTGATGACTACATTGTAAAAGTAGCAGCAATTGATTTAGAAAAAAAACCTAGCTGGAATGCAGCAACAGGAAAACCTAACTACAGTCAGTTAGAGTTCAAGTACAGTCTTATTTGTTTGCCTTATAAATTGAAGGCTGAAGATGGGTTGAAGTACACTAACGGTAAAGATGCAAAACCTTTATCATCACGAATTTGGAAAGATTTAAGTCCATTTTCAATGTGAACAAAAGATTGAAAACCATCTTTATTTAGAAGTTTTGTAGCCTATGCACAATGATTAGCTTCTGCTGACGCTAATACACAAATACCTATTCCAGGTATAATCGTATTGAATAAGGAAGAAGAAATTGCAACAGATGAAGAAACTAAGATGTATAAAGAACAATTCAAAAACTTTATCGAGAATAAAGACACAGCTGGATTTACTATGAAGAACGAATGATTCAAACACATCTCTGATATCAAGAGTCTTGAATGAAAATATGTATGAGTTAGATTGGAGATAGATAGAAAATGAAAGAATAGTATAGTATGATTTAGTAAACTACCTTCAAACTTTACACCTGATGCTTCAGTAGAAACAGAGGCTATGTTGAAATTTGCTGATAGATATCAGAATATGATGTACAAAAGACAAGATAAAAAATCCGCTGAAGTAGTGGAAGTAGATCATAGCTCGCTCCCATTTTAATTTTAAAACCCAATAGCAATGGTAAAACAAAAACTAATAAAGATTATCCCGTATGTATTTATAGCATTTATTCTGATTTGATTAATACTTTCGTTAAGTTATCTAAAATGACCTAGTCTAAAAGACTGACAGATATGTAGTGACCAAAGATGTCTTTTAGAAAGAAATGCTAAACTACAAGTAGAAAATTCTCTACAATTAGCAAAAGCAAAATCAGAAATGATAACTTATGAAAAGTTATATCAAGATGCGAAAGCACAATACGAAAAGAAGCAACATATGAGAGAGCAAATAACAATACAAGAGAATATGATAATTAATTCTTGACTAGAGTTATCTCAGGAATCTGTTTTTACGATAGACCGCCGAATGTCTGAAAACTTCCAACAAATGATGTCAGGAGCGAAATAAGTAAATATACCCATGAAGATAGAGTAATTATAGAATCTCGAATGAATTTTGCTAATTGATTGTTGTGAATGCCATATAAATTATGAGCTAAAAAATCACAGAATTGAAAGATTGATTGTAGTTGATTATTAAGTGATTATTGAGTTAAAAATAATATATTTTCTACACAAGAAAGAGCTTATAATCTTAACGCGTTTCAATTATTTAGCCGATGAAAAGAAAAAGATATAGCTTATTTAGAGAGATGAGATGTAATATTCTTTTTAGATTTGAATAATGAAAATGTAAATCATATAGCTGTATTTTTAGAATGAAGTTGAAGTTTTTTAATGGGTAGTTGATTTAAAGCTAGAATATTTGATGCAACATTTAATAATTGAGTATCAAAAAGAAACATTACAATAACTTATAAAGATTGAAAATTCTACACTGAAAGCAATTGATATAAATACAAACTAAGATTTGCTACTAATCCACTTGTAGAAAAATACAAATGGTTACATACTGAGAGAGATTTTAAAGTAACAAATTATTACACTCCTACAGTGATAGATAGTTGAAACCAAATAAATTGTTGATGAAGCTGTGATGTAACAGCTGATTGACATAAACTAGAAGAGAAGGATGCTTGAGTAGTATTCGCTTGCCCTAAAGAATACCCGTTATGAATAAAAATACAGGTATGAGATAGAGTAGGGATGTGTAGAGATAGATGATGAATAATAGTAATGAGTTGACAAAAAAATAGTCGTTGAAATGTAAGTAAAGAAAGTCATATAGATATTCGAATGTGATTTGAATATCAATGAAATTCTAAGTGACTTAAACAATGAGTATATAAAGTGAATGTAATTGAATAGTTTTATATTATAAAGTAATACTATGGTAGATTTATATAAACCTATTTGACGTATAAAAAGTTTAGTAAAAAACAAATCAGGTGTATATATTAAATGGAAACCATTTTATAAAATTAGTAAAAAAAATATAGTTTTATTAAAGAAATTTTTTAACTTATAATTCCATTATAATATGTATCAAGTATCAAGAAAAACTTTTATGGAGATAGTAAGCAAAGTATCAAAAAAGAACGATAAACCGTTAGATACAGCAGAAGAGATTTGCAAACTAATTGAAACAGAAATCAATGTATGACAAACTTTTGCTAAGCAAGTACAAGCTGGAGTATGAACTATAAAGACAGTCCTATCTGAATGATGAGAAGATATAAAGAAAGCAAATATAGCAAGAGCTGTCAAACAATGACTAGGTCAACTAGATGAACAATGAAACTTTGTACCAAGTAGAAAAGTTGTTGTAGATAAAGAAGTTTTAGATGCTGCTAGATAATAAAATGAAAAAAAAAGAAGGGGTTAGTCCTGAAACAGCTGAGTGGATATTATCTAAGCAAAGATGTTGCCAAGAATGTGGTAGTAATTATTATTTAGAGATACACCATCGTAAATTCAAAAGCTGTACTAACTACTGACTCCAACTTTTTTTGGATATATGGATTCCAAGATACGAGGAAAGCTATTGAAAGAAACTAGAGCATTGGACTATGAATGAAAGACAAAATTTAGTTGTTTTGTGTAAAAAATGTCATACAAGATTACATAATGGGGTAGCTAATTTAAGACATAAATATGATACTAGTTTTACTGAACCAGTAAGTTGATATAATGTACCTTTTGAAAAAGATTTATCTTTATATTAAATATAATGATAGTGATAACAACAAAACTAAAAAGATGAAGTGCTAATAGCTGGTGTCAACACATGGATAATGTATATTGATGAAATAATAAGAAAAATGTAAGAGCAGGTAAAAGAATATTAAGAAAGAAACTAAAAAATATGTTAAATAAGATGTCAGATGATTTTATATAACTTTCAATATTATGCTACAAAGACCAAAATACAATGCTAACAAGACTATTATTGATTGAAGAAAGTTCGATAGCCGTGTGGAGGCAGATTACTACTTATATCTTAAATCACAATGAATAGATTTTGAATGTCAGAAAAGATACATACTTCAAGATAAGTTTACTTGTAGATGAGAGAAACTACAACCTATATATTACGTTAGTGATTTTAGTTATGGCAATATAGTAGTTGACGTGAAAGGCTTACCGACAGAATGAGCCAAAATAAAGCGTAAACTATTTATGTATAAATATCCTGAGCTAGAATTAAAACGGCTGGTGAAGTATAAGTGAAATTGGGTATCTTACTTTGATAACGAGAAAAGAAAGAGAGAAAATAAAAAGTCTAAAAAATGACTTGCAATTTAAAAATATATCCTTATTATACTTTAGTTATATAATTTTATAACTAAAAGAAATGTTATGATTATAATTTACTGAATACTACTAATAATAGTAATAATATCCTACAGGGAATGAAGATTAGAAAGAACAAAACAGAGATTAAGAAACGCAAAGATAGTTTTAAAAACTAGAGGCGGTTTTAATTAATAATTATAAAAGATGTCACGAGCAGAAGACAATTGATATGATTCTTATGATTCAGAAGACTTTAGTAGTTTACAAGATAATATAGAAGCGTTTTTTGAAAGAATAATTAAAGAAAATGTTTGGGAAACTAAAGACTGAAATGAAATAGATATTGATAAACTAGAAGATAGTCATAGAAGAAATATAATAAATCGTTTTATGAGAAAAAAAGATGTTTATTTAAAATATGTATCTAAAGAATACTTCAATAATGTAATAAAGGTTTTATCCTACAAATAATAAAATGAAACTAACAAAAGAAATGCTACAGTGAGATAATAGAATACTCCATTCTGAAGTATGTCTCATACCTAACCCTTGGAGCGGTTCTAAGCCATCAATACGAGCTAAATGTGTTGTTTGTAAATGAGTGATAGATGATTGGACTATATATCAAAGTTATTGTAGTAATACAATGTATATGCTATGAACAGAAGATGAAGAAGTATTAAACATTTTTAATCACGAGTTACTATCAGATGATTTTGTAGCAAAAAGTGGCGATAAAATATGAAGTATAGAAACTATAAAATCAATAGTAGAACGTGATGAAGAAGTTTTAAAACGTTATAGGTTTTAGGTATGGAAAAAAAATGTAATGATATAAAGTCTTGGTATAGAGAGCATAAAATAAAATTTTGAGATAAGGCTATTTGTTATAAATGACTAGCTCGTAGAATATATACTTGACGAAGTGTAAGAAAAGCTATAGATACTCCATCAATGTGAAGATGAGGTAATAGATATTTTAAAAAATAAGTATTAGTTATGAGTAGTATATTTACATTAGAAGATTTCGAAGATGAATTTGGTTCGTCAGATAATAAAAGGTTCTTTGTACATACAGATAACTATCATTACAAATACTACATCATTAACCTAGATACTTGAGTATGTAAGTATGGTAGAATCTGAAATAATCCGGTAGAAGTAAAATACAGAACTTATGAACTTGGCTGAAAAATATCCGAGAAGTTAAGAAAAGGGTATAGAGAGATATTTAGTAAAAGCGACTTAGATAACTTTAATTTAAATAATTTATAACTATGAAAAGCTATACAGCAGAATTTGAGGTATTCTACCAAAAACACGCAGATAAAATAAGAAAAGAATGTTTAGAATCTAGCTATAAAATAACGCAAAAAGCTAAAGTAAAAGCAGAGAAGAAACTATATAAGAGATTTAACTTTTGGTTTACTATAGTTATGTGACTTATATTTATACCATCTATGTTTGTAAGCCGATATGCGTTTCTATTCTATGGTATGTGTGTATTAGCTTTTGTAAGAGATATACAGCAAGAAAAACTAGAATACAGATTATATAAGCAAATGGATTTACACGCTGAGGAGTTATTAAAAACTAACTTATACAAAGCATATTTAACTTTATTAGATAATAAATAATAAACTTTTAAATCTTAATAAATATAGTAAATGATAAAAAAAGAACAAGTAAAGAAAGAGAAGCCTATTTGAATGACTATGAATAATTGTAGTTTTGTTTGAGTAAATCGAGATTGACAAGCTATTGATAGTATAAACAATATATCAAAAGCAATACTTAACTTAACTGAACTATTTAAATCACAGAAAATAGAGATTGAAACTATGGTAAAAGTATGATAACTAGTTTTAGATGTTAAGTAATACAACAAATGAAACAATATAAACACAAAAAGCTATGATGGATAGCTACAAAAATAGATAGTAATTTTTATCTATATGTTAGTAATAGAACTTGAATATGACAGAATCAAACAACTATTGAAGATGTATTTGTAGAAGATAGTCAAGATCGGGAAGATATAAAAGAAGAAAATAAAATAGTTAATTTAGTTCAAGATATTATATATACACAAACAGAAAATTATTGAACTTATTATTTTAGATGAGGTGAAAAAGAAATTGAAAATGTTGTAAAAGAGCACTTATGAATAACTAAAGAAGATTTGTATACTGCAATAAATACTAAAAATGTTTGAGAATTAGAAAGTAATATATTTAAACTTTTCTCAGACAGATGACTACTTTTAGATAGTAATAAAGATTAAATGACTATACAAGAAAAATTTGATAAAATATGTAAGGCGTTATATACAAAAAATATTTACTGTTGGAATAATGAATTAAATAAACTTTGTTATAGTCCATACCTATACAGAGATTTAATATGTCTTTGGGATAATAAGTCAAAAAAATTAAGTATAAAAGATAAAGATATAATAGAGTTTATATTTAACCTTTTAACTACCACTAACCAAAACAGTATATAATGAAACGATATAAAAATCAACTATATTTATTCTATATTATTATGTTAATTATGTGTGTGATAGTTTATTATGTAATTATATATTGAAATAAGTGTAAAAAATATTGTGAATATATTTATTGAGAAAATGATATAGATGCTGTAGATTGTATATATCAATGTAAATGAGATTAGATTTTAGTAAAATTAAACAGTATATAATGAAGAAACTATTAATAATTATTCCACTACTACTATTACTTAGTGGATGTTGAAACAAAATAAAGAAATGAGATATTGTAAGATGTTGAGATTTATTTACATATCAGTTTGATGTACAAGTAATTTATTCTGAATGAGATATGATATATTGAAGTTGATCTATGGAAGAAACTATATACTGAAATTATGATATGAATGAAAGTTGATATACTTATAGAAAATCAGAATGACAACGAACATTTAATGTGAATAAGGATGAATGTTTTAGGATATGAATGGATTGAGAAGCTATAGATAGAATAAGAATATATAAAAATAGAGAAAAAGAAAATGATATGGCAGATAATATATTGTCATTATGTAGAAATAACGAAAGAACAAAACAAGATGTTTTAGATATATTAAAATAATAATGACAACAATAGAACTAACCCAAGCAGAAATACAAGCAATATATAATCTAATAGTATTTAGTAGTACACATATAAGTACAGGAGATGAGCCATTGATAACAGAATTGATAGATAAGTTTCAATGTATTTTAGATAATAACCAAGAGTAAATGTTAACACCCAACGATATAAAACTATTTGAATTGCTTGATGAATATATAATAAATAAACCTAAAATACTTTACTTTGATGAGGAAGATGAGAAAAGACAAATATATCCTACAATATCTACAGTATTGAGGTATATATGAGAAATAGATGAAACATTCTCAATGAATCCAAAATGAGAACTATTCAATATGGATAATGATATATTACCAATTTACAAGTTTGATATAATCAAAGAAATAAAAGATTATTCAGAAGAACAGAAGTGAGAGTTAATAGAGTTCCTAGAATCAATATAGGTAGTATGTAAGCTCACTGGGTTGTTTATGAATTCTAGAAAGTAGTAAACATTTATGGATTAAATCTGACAAGCCTCTATATACTATCTATATATATTTTAATTACATATATACAAAATGGAAAAGAAAACACTAGATGTAATATTTAAAGAGTTATCTATAGATAAAGATTTCAAAAAAGAGCTTAAAGAAAAGGTATGAGAAACTATACAAGAATATATTGATTGAGCTTTATATCAAGTAGTGCGAGATGATGAAGACCAAGACATCTCAAAACAAATAAAGAGTATAGTCAGAGAAGTCTTGAAAGAAAATAAGAATATTATGAAGTGAAGAATACTAGAAAGAATAAAAGAAAAATATTTATCTTAATAATAAAAACTAAAAAATGCTAAAAAACATCCAAGAAAACTTTTGGTTATATTTATTAATTATAGCAATGACTGTAATAATAGTAAAATTTAATAACTAAAATAAAACAAATGACTTACCAAAAGAAACTAAAAGATGCTATAATGTTACTATTAGATTTTGTTAATCAGAATGAGTCAGAAGATGATGAGATGGACTACAAGACAGCAAAAGAGCTATCTGTACAAGATTTTTTTGTCCGATTAGAAAAGCAGATAGTTGATGATAAAGAAGATCTTTGTAAATGAAAAAGTTTTGAATATACCTGCACAGAGTGTTGAAAACTATACACTAGACAACTAAAGAAGAAATGCAAGTCATTGTTTTGTAGAGAATGTACTATCAAGAAAAATAGAGCACAGAAAGATAAGTTAGTAGATAAATATAGAGAGAAAAATTTTAAAGAATAAAAATTATTAATGGAATATAAACTTAGGGATTATCAGATTTCTTGTGTTAAAGCGATATTAACAAGATTACAAGAGTGAGTTAGACTACAGGCAATAGTTATGGGGACAGGTACTGGTAAGACTTTGTGTTTTTCCCAGTTACCACCTATAGTTAAAGCGAAATGAAAGAAGACTTTAGTGTTGGCACATAGAGAAGAATTACTAGAACAAGCAAAAGAAAAAATAGAGGCAGTCACGCCAGAACTTAGAGTAGAGATAGAACAATGAGAAAACCACGCTTCTCCTGATGCTGATGTGATTGTAGCTTCTGTAGCAACCCTATGAAGGAAATGAAGTGAAAGAATTAAGAAGTTTGACCCAGATTCGATTGGACTTTTGATAGTCGACGAGTGTTTCGTATCTTGAACTAAAATAGATTGAATAGATATAGAGAATATAAAAATATGAGATATGGTGAGAAGTTATAATACAAATACTTGATGTGTGGAATATAAAAAAGTACTAGCATTATTCAAGAAAAGAGCGTATAAACTTATAAAAATAAAGACAAATAATAGAGAATTTATTTGCACTTTGAATCATCCAGTATATTGTAATAAACTATGGATAGAAGCTAGTAAACTTAAAGTATGAGATTTTTTATATATAAATGATACAAAAGATGAGTGAGAAAAAGAACTATATAAAAAAGAAAATATGTGTAGTATGTTGAACTGAGTATCAACCAAAGTCTTGGAGTTCGACTATGACACCAATATGTTCAGAAATATGCAAAAAAGTAAGGAGGGATGAGAGAAAAAAAAGAGTTCAAATGGATTGTTCTCGATGTTGAAAATGAGTTGAGGTTTCCTGACAAGAGCAATTAGCAATAGCAAGAAGATGAAGAGCTTACTGTTCTGAAGAATGCAAAGTATTATACAAAAAAAAGGTATCATCTGATACAATGAGAAGAACAAATATAAAACAAATACCAATAAATTCTGAGAGGATGAAAATAGAGAACCCAATGAACAATATTTTGACAAGACAAAAAGTAAGTGATACATTGAAAAAAATATGACACAAACCTTCAGTACAATGATGAAATTGAAAACCTATGCCACATACTCAAAAAATATTATCAGAAAGGCTTTGACGAGAAACAGAATATGTAGTAAAGACAGACCATTTTTGAGATGGGTATCCAACTTGTTACAAAATTGATATAGCAAATCCAGAAACTATGATTTGAATAGAAGTTGATTGAAACAGTCACAATGCAACGATAAGAAAACAACAGGATGAGAAAAAAACTCAATTTTTACAATGGAAAGGGTGGAGAGTATTGAGATTTACAAACAAGCAAGTTCTAAATGATTTAGAAAACTGTGTAAAGATGGTTATGTCTATAATATAGAAGTAGAAGACAATAATAATTATTTTGCTAATGACACATTAGTGCATAATTGTCATCATTCAACTTGAAGTTCATACTTGAATGTACTATCTTATTTCTGAGCAAATAAAGAAGAATGACTAAAAGAATGACATCCAGTAGTATTATGATTTACCGCTACACCAAACAGAGCAGATAACCAATGACTAGATAAAGTATTTGACGAAGTAGTATTTAAATACGATATGAGAGATGCTATAGAAGATTGATACTTAGCAAGGATAAAAGCATATACAGTAAATACTAATGAGAGTTTAGATTGAATTTCAATAAGAGCTGGTGACTTTGCTATAGGTGAATTATCAAAGACAGTGAATACTCCAGAAAGAAATAAGTTAATATTAGAAAGCTATAAGACTATATGTGATTATGAAAAAGCTATAGTGTTTGCAGTTGATGTTAACCATGCTATTGAGCTTTCAAAAATGTTTAAAGATGACTGATATAATTCAGAAGTAGTGACAGGAGAGACTCCAAAAGATGAAAGAAAACAGATAATAAAAGATTTCAAAGACGGCAAGATACATGTGCTTTCAAACGTTGGGGTATTTATAGAAGGCTTTGATGAACCTAGTACAAAAGCCATATTACTAGCTAGACCAACAAAAAGTGCAGGTCTCTACATTCAGCAAATAGGTCGCGGCTCGAGATTATCACCTTGAAAAACCGAAGTAAAGATAATAGATTTTGTGGATAATATGACTAAAAATAGTATCATATCATCTAGTAGTCTTATTGGGTTAGATAAACCTATTAAAGCTAATTGACACGACCTTATGGATTTGAAAGAGAAGTATGAGGAACTGTTGGCTAATAAACCTAACGCTGATATAAGAAATATAGAAATAGATGATATAGATAGACTCATTACTGAGGTAGATATATTTAAACTTGCACAGACACCTGAGGTGGTAAAAAATTCTAGTAGTTATTCTTGGATAAGCTATTTAGAATGATTCAGACTAAATCTTGGTAAGTTAGATGATTGAAGTAGTTTATGATGTGATATAAGAGAGAACGCTATAGGACAACGAGATGTAATTTTCTATAAGAATATTAAGGTAGACCCTTGCTTTAAAAACTGATTCAAAAAGAGCGTATTCCAAAAAGAACATAGCTTTTCAGTAAGAGACAGGATAACAGCTTTAGAAGAGGCAGATAGATACATTTATAAGAACTATAAAGAAAGAATTTACCTAGTCGACCAGTATTCTAGCTGGAGGTCTGGTGGTGCTTCAGTAAAACAGGTAGCTTTATTAAAGAAGTTCTGACACGCGAACGCAGATCAACTTTCTAAGTGAGAAGCAGCTAATTTACTCAATAAAATATTTGCTGAAAAAAATAGTAAAAAATAGACTTGATTTTTAAAACATTATTCTTATACTACTATAGTTATATAATTAAATAACTTTATATTATTAACTAACTATAAAATGGAAAACCAACCACAAGCAGTATCTAATGCAATGTACGATGATATTATAATGTGTGCTAAGCAGATACGAAAACAATATGATAATAGTGATTGATATGTAGATAAGAAATTAGAGAAACTTGAATCACTAAAGAATGTTTGAAATGAACCACTAAAAGTAATACAGATGTTTGATAGCGAGAATTTAAAAAAGTTTAAATCTATATGTGATAAAAGGACTTGGGAATATTTTAAATCTTGTATAAATTAAAATGCTAGAGTTTGGAATAAAAATAACATATATGGATAGATGGGATTGACCAGATACACAAGAAAGATGGTATAAAAGTTTAGAGGAGAGAAATAAAGAATATGATAAATGGTATAAGGAAGATTATTTGCAAAGAGATAGGAAGTGGGGTAGTAAAGTTCCTGATGAATATACGCAATATGAAAAAATACATAGAGTTGTTTTAGTTAGTAACAGAATTAAATAAAATGTGATTACTTTGATGATTAATAGATATTGTAACAAGTCCTATAAGAGGAGTTGCTACTGTAATAAAAGATGTAAGTTGAGATAACTGAGAAGATAATCAACTTATAAGTCTAATGACACTGTGAGCTTCAAGTGTCCTGAAAGGAACTGCTGAATGAATAAAAAAATGAGCAGATGAGATTACTGAATAAGTTTTAGATATTAACTTAAAAAAATGGAAGATTTAAAAGCAGAATCATTACAAGAGTTTGAGATAGATAATTGGTTAGAAAAAAGAAAGAATCAATTTATGGAAGAAATTAGATTAAATCATATCCCTAATTTACTTAAAATAACAGATATATTTGATAAATCTGAAGTAAAGATAGAATATGACGAAATAAAAGAGATGATTCAAAGAATTTTTACTTTATAACTTATAATAAAAATGACTACAGATAAAGATAGGCTTATATTCTTACAATGTTTAGAAAATTTTTGAGTAGATAATCGAGATTGATATTGATTTGCAGAAGAACAATACAAAGAAATTAAAAAAACAGAGCAGAAATATAAAGACACAACAGAGGCTATATTAAAATGATTATCAGATTTTGTGGATATATCAGAGCCTAATTTAGGTATATGACGAAAGGATTGAGTAGAAGAATATATGATAAATTTTTTGGAGTATGTGAAAAAAGAAAAGGATTTTAACTTATAATGCCATTATAAATGCAACCAAAGTATAAAGTATGAGATAATGTAGAGTTTAAGCTTCTTTGATTTTTACAAAACTGAATAATAAGAAAAGTGTATACTCTTAGGTTTATATGGATAGTAGGTTATAGCTATGATATACAATATATTTTTGGTAACAAAAAAAGTATTGAAGATATAGTTGAAGAAGATATTTATTGAATAATTAAATAATATGAAAGATTGAAAATTAGAGTTTATAGAAAATATTGTTAAGTCTGAATGGGAGTTAAATACAGCGTGAATAAGAGAAAGTATATTAACTAATCCACGAAATAAAAATTTATTCCTAGTGTTTAAGACAAAACAAGAAGTAATAGATTATCTTTACAATTTAAAATTATAAAACTATGCAAACAGTAGATGAGATACACGATGAGATAGTTATGGAAATTTATAAAAAAGATAGTGAAAAATTAAAAAAACTAGAAGAAGAAATGAAAGAGATAGATATTAGAAGGACTGAAGACTTTAGAAAAATTAATAATTTTCATAGATTCAAAATTATGCAGAAACTAGAGGAATCAAAAAAATTTTCTGACGAACAGTTAGCAGAAATATTACACCATTTAGATTATTACTTTAAATACTAATGAAAGCAAAAGAACTAATAGAACTTATAAAAGACTATCCAGAATTTGATATAATACTTCACGATGATTTTATACAAGACTGACATTGGAAAGGTATCACTAGAAAAGATATTATTTGAATAGCTGATATATGACATAGTAGTGAATTGATAATTTTAGATGTAAAAGATAATGAAGATAGAGTAGTACATATAGCAGACTATAACGATTACAATCATAATTGGCAAGAGTATTCTCACTATTGAATACAACCAGCTTGAACAGACCAGAATTGAGTATTTTATAATATAGAGAAATGGGAAGAACTTATGAAAAAGAAATGATATATAGTAAGGCATAATAACTTTAATTTATTAGACAACTAAAATGGATAAAAAAGAAGTAGTAATAACTAAAGAGGATAGTATCTGAAAAGATGAGATGTACTGTGAATGGTTTTCTTGTCCTGAATGTGGAGATACTTATATAGCAAGATGTTTTAATTATTGTCCTAATTGTGGGTTGAAAATTATTTTTAAAGACTAATTATTAATTAATGTATAACATATATCCACAGATACTTTGCCAACCTAATTTGATAAAACCTATGCACTGACTTAATCCTAGAACGCTACTATGACAGAAATGGTGGGATATACAGAGAAAAAAGGCTTACGAAAGGAACGACAACCATTGTTTATGATGTTGAGTAGAGAAGAGTAAGGCTAGACCAGCCCGTCTTAGTGCTCACGAGATGTATAATATAGATTTCAATACCTGTACATATACATTAAGTTCAATAGTGCCTTTATGTGATAATTGCCATAACTTTTGTCACTTAGGTAGAACTACAGCTTTACGACATAAATGAGAAATATCTACTATTAAATATAATCGTATATTGAAACATTGATTAAAGATATTGAAAGATAATAATTTAGATGTAGAAAAGACTATGTTAGATATGTGTTGATGAGATATGAGTAAACGATACCCTGAAAGAAACTGAACGTGGTCTAATTGGTGACTAGAGATTGATTGAGTAAAATACTATACAAAATTTAAACATGTTTATGAACGAGCCAAATTTTATAATTAATAATATAACACTATGCTATCAAAAGAAGAAAAAATTTACTGCCCATTCTGTTGTTTAAATGTTGTGTGAGTTAAAGAATATGAGGAAGAAAGAGAAGTAGATGAGAATAAAAAACTATATGGAGAGGCTTGTGAAACTTGTAAAGAATGACTTTCACTCTGAGTAAATCTTTTTTGTGTCTGAAAAAAATGAGAGGTAGAACACGAATGAAAGATGGTAGATATACCTTGTTGTAATATAATCACAGTATCAAAAGAAGTACTAGAAAAGAATGGATTTGTAGAATGAAAAGATTTTGAGCTTTGAGGAAAGATAGAGATAAAAGGTTGTGTACAATGTTCACCTGATAGAAAAATACACTTTTAAATTATAAAATATAAATAAGATGGTAGATTGTTATTTTTACAAGTGATATTATATTACTTAGGTATGTACCTATATTGGTTTGTTTGTTAGAAATTTTTATTTGTTTAATTCATATACTATATGCTAATTTTATTGCTAATACCGTTAATAATACTGATAATATCGATAATAATATTCATACATACTCGAGTGGATGTGAACCGTGAACTAAAAAACCTATAAAACTAACTTTAGTCATAAATATAAGTTGTTAATAATAAAATAAAGTTTCTAAAAATATTTCATCTAAGAGAATGATGATACGATGTATTTTTGAAAAAAATATGTTGTATATCATTGATTGTTTTTAATTTTTAATCCAATAGCAATGGAATTTATATCAGAAGAAGAGATAGCAAAAGAGGTAAAGAAAACTCTGGAGAAAGTTTTGTGAGATAGTATTAATAACATAACACAAACAGCTATAAGAGAAGAGTTAAAGAAAATAGTAAGTAATAGTTTGGATGTACAGGCTATTAAAGATATTCTAAAACAAGAAATAGATACAAGGGTAGGTATAGTTGCAAAACAAGCTGACGAGTATTTCACTACTACAGTAGGTAAGACTAGAATATCAAAATGTGTATGAGAGTATATAGATACTCATTGATTCATACCTACAAGTTTAAGCCCTGTAGAAAAAGATGTTATAGTAAAAGATGTTATAGCTAGTGTAGAATGAAATTTATGAAATATGGTACAGACTAAAATAGATACAGATTTAACTATACAGCAATCTATAAGCTATAATGTAGCACAGGCACAGACAGGTATGGATATTAGAAATGTTATACTTAAACTTAATAAATATTGATACTTTAATGAAGCAATTAAATTACAAAACGATATAGATTGTTGAGTTTTACCAGTTATAAATAGTGCTAATACATCATACTAAAATCTATAAAAATCTCTTGCAATTTAAAATATTATTCTTATAATGTCATAGTTAAATAACTAAATAACTTTATATTATAAACTAACTATAAAAATGGAAATTTTAAAAATCAGGGAAATCCCTAAGGTAATAAATTACCTACAGAAAAACTATCTCAATAACGGTACATTCTCAAAGAGATTTGAGGTAGAGAAAGTTATGAGTTTATTGAAAGAAGATTACTGTGATTGAATTTATGAAGAACGAAGAGAGAATAATGAATATAATCTTAATGTATGATTTGATGAAGCCTACGCTCCAATGAATTGTAATAACTGAGCTAATTTAGATAAGCTGGAAGAATTTACAGAAAAAAGATTTTTAGATGAGTTAGATTGAGTTTTGAGTTATGAAAATGTATTGAAAGCGGTAGAATTAGAAACTTTTTAAAGATGATAAAACAATACACTTGTATATCTACACAAGAAAAAAAACAGCTAGAGGTTGTTTACAAGACCTACTGATACTACAATGTTGAGTTAGTAGATAGATTAATAAATTGAAATTCAATTACTTTAACTTTTAAAATTAAGAAATGAAATCAACAATATACCCAATGCTTACAACTATAGCAGATAATGTGTTTGATAAAGAAAACCGACAGGGCGAGATATTCTTCAACTGAGTAAGAGGTATTTTAGAACGAGATTCTGAATGAAAAGCATATCTAAATGACACATTCAAAGATTACCTATTTGAGGATTGTCCTACACTAGCTTGAACTATCTTAGATTGAGAAATTATCGTTAAAATCAACGGTGAGTTCGTTAAGGATTGAGGCTCAGAGGAAGTCAATAAGCTATCAAGTATAAGTGAAGCTCCAGAAAATGTAGAGTTTGTATATGTAGTATATGATATTCTTAGCTTTTTAGGTAGAGATTTACAAAACTATCCACTACATATAAGAAAGACTATACTAGAGGAAGCTACGATTAGTTTAGATAATGTATTTTCTGGGAAATATAACAAGAAAATCATCTTATCACTACCAATAAAACATAACAAAGAAACATTCGATGCTATGATAAATATGGGGTATAAGTGAATGATTATAAAAGATTTGAATAGTCCTTATATACAATGAGAAAAAAGTGAATTTTGGCAGAAAGTTATTTAATAATTCTCTTGCAATTTCAAACTATATTTATATAACTATATAAACAAATGAATACGATAACAAAAACTTATGAGGTATGTAAGAAAGAGATGATATTAAAACCTATACAGAATAACAGAAAAATGTGCCTTAAATGTAGCTCAAGTAAAAATAAAGAAAGAAGTATTTTATATTCTAAAGAAAGAACAAAATGCAAG
>Ga0316608_1000346_pt1 | contig 23044 bp, 27 predicted proteins | sample MIS2016152B_MG_FD_207673 | JGI IMG/M metagenome (GOLD analysis project Ga0316608, IMG submission 207673) | Microbial mat bacterial communities from Middle Island sinkhole, Lake Huron, Michigan, United States - MIS.2016.152B | ecosystem: Environmental > Aquatic > Freshwater > Lake > Sediment...
ATGGTTTGGTCGCTGGGGAACAAATTACATTTATGGTACTTGGTCAGTGTTGCTTGGACTTGAGCAAACCAATGTACCTAAAACTGACCCGTTATTTGCCAAAGCAAGCAGCTGGTTAAAAAGCGTGCAAAATGCCGACGGTGGCTGGGGCGAAAGCAATAAAAGCTATTATGAAGAAGATTTGAGCAACCATTATAAAGGCAGTACCTCGTTTCAAACCGCTTGGGCTGTGATGGCTTTAATCGTGGCAGGACAAGTCTATAGCCCCGAAGTAAAAGCGGGCATCGACTTTATTTTGCGCAAACAACAAGCCGATGGATTTTGGTCTGATGATGTTTATACAGCACCCGGTTTTCCGAAAGTCTTTTATTTAAAATACCACGGTTACGATAAATTCTTCCCGCTTTGGGCTTTGGCTCGTTACCGTAATGAGTTAGCTAAAAAATGACCGTTGGAATCATTGTTGCCTTGCCTGATGAATTAATTACCTTAACGTCACTATCACTGGAAAAAGGGCAAACCGCACAAATTTCAGACACAGTGTTAGTTATTTACTCAGGCGCAGGAAGCAAGAACGCTCAGGCAGCGGCTGAACATTTGATAACTCAAGGCGTGACAGGCTTGATTAGTTGGGGCTGTGCCGCAGGGCTTGCTCCGACATTAAAACCTGGGGACTTGCTGCTAGCGGATTCATTGCTCGACCATGCGCAAAAGCCAGTTCATTTTAATCTTGACTGGCAACAGCAAAGTAAGGTCATTTTAAGTGCGACCCTGCCTGTACAAACAGGCTGTTTACTGGAAAGTCAGCAGCTTGTTTCAAGTCCTGATGCTAAAAAACAACTGCACATTGACACGCATGCCGCTGCCTTAGATATGGAAAGCGTGGCAATTGCAAACCTTGCTTGGCAGCATCAATTGCCTTTTCTTGTGATTCGTGCGGTGGCTGACCCAGTGACAATGAGGCTACCTAACGCCGTTCAGCACGCCTTAAATGAACAAGGGGATGTTGTTTTGTCTAAGTTAGGCTGGTTTTTAATCGCCCATCCCAGTGAGTTATGGGGATTAATTAAGCTTGGACTCAACTTTAATGCCGCTAAAAAAACGCTATCGCAAGTTGCCAAGCAGCTTAATCTCATCACTGCACAAGAAAAATAATGTTTAACAAACTTTGTATTATTGGGGTTGGCTTAATCGGCGGCTCAATTGCGAAAGCGGCTCGACAACAAGGTTTGGCAAAAACCATTGTCGGCTTTGGACGAGCGCAAGATGAAGAAAATTTACGCACCGCCCAACAATTAGGGGTGATTGATGGGTATTCTTTAGACCTTGCCACCGCTGTTGCACAGGCCGATTGCGTGTTAATTGCCACGCCTGTCGGCAGTGTGCAGGCTATTTTCAAACAACTGCATCCCCTCTGGTCAGCAGAAACGCTTTACACGGACGTAGGCAGCACCAAAGTGAGTGTGATTGCAGCGGCGCAAACTGTCTTTGGCTATGTTCCCAGCAACTTTATTCCCGCACACCCGATTGCAGGTGCAGAACGCAGTGGTGTAGAAGCGTCTGTGGATGACTTGTTTATGGATAAACGCTTAATTATTACCCCTGTTGCCGATACCGATGCACAAGGGGTGCTAAAAATAACCGCCTTTTGGCAAGCGATGGGAGCGATTGTGTCAGAAATGGAGGCACACCACCACGATACGGTGTTAGCGGCAACCAGTCATTTACCGCATCTTTTAGCGTTTGCCTTGGTGGATTTATTAGGGCGCAAAGATGAACAAGTGGATATTTTCAAATACGCGGCGGGTGGTTTTAAAGACTTTACCCGAATTGCTTCCAGTGACCCCACAATGTGGTTAGATATTTCTTTGGCAAATAAACAAGCCATTATTCCTTTGTTGGCACAATTACGCGCCGAGCTGGAAAAAGTTGAGCGGTTATTAGCAGAAGAACAAACCGAGGCTTTGTTTGCCATTTTTTCTCATGCCAAAAAAGCACGGCAGCGGTTTTTAGAATGTCATAACACCTTGGCTGAAAAAGCATCCTTGCTCTAAACATCGGTATTTTTATAAGTAGTAAAACAAAAGTTTTGGAATGCAAAACCTAGGTTTTGCACTCCCTCTAGCAAATAAAACATACAAAAACTTTGGCTCACTTACTTAGTTCAACACTTAAACAAATGAGTACGATAATAGCTTAATTCGGCAATCGACTCTTTCACATCATCCATTGCAATATGCGCGGCAGTTTTTTTAAAGCCTTTTTTCACCTCAGGTGCCCAACGCGCTGCCAATTCTTTTAACGTAGACACATCGACATTGCGATAATGAAAAAAGGCTTCTAATTCAGGCATATAGCGGTATAAAAAACGTCTATCTTGCCCAATACTATTGCCACACATCGGTGACTGCCCTGCTTTCACCCATTGACTTAAAAATGCCAGCGTTTCCTGCTCGGCTCGCGCTTCAGTCACGCTTGACGCTTTTACTCGCGCAATCAAGCCTGATTGTCCGTGATGGGTTTGATTCCATTCATCCATTTTCGCCAACGTCTCATCCGCTTGAAAAATTGCAAAAATTGGCCCTTCTGCCAAAATATTCAATTCTTTATCGGTCACCAAGGTGGCAATTTCAATAATTAAATCTGTGTCAGGGTCTAAACCTGTCATTTCCAAATCCAACCAGATTAAGTGACTAGAATCCTGTGCCATAGTGTTGTTTCTATTATAATGAAAAAAGGAGCTAGTTTAGCATAACTGGCGTGTCATTTTGCTTACTCACTACTGAGACCATGAATACATTTAGCTACTTGTTTTTACTATTTTTAATCGCCTCTTACGCGGTGGAATATTGGCTGTCGATGCGACAAAAAGCCCATGTTTTACAGCACCGTGATGCAGTACCAGCGGCTTTTCAAGCCAGCATTGATTTAGCAACTCATCAAAAAGCCGCCGATTACACCCTTGAAAAAGGCAAACTCAGTGATATAAACGATACCGTTGGGGTGGTAATTTTGCTGTGTTTAACCTTAGGTGGGGGGATTAATTTTGCACTGGAAAGCTGGGCAGCATTACAACTTTCGCCGCTGCTCACTGGCTTGGGTGCGATGGCGAGTTTATTTTTCGTAATGAGTTTACTGGATTTACCCAGCAGCTATTATCAAACCTTTGTAATTGAAGAAAAATATGGCTTTAATAAAAGCACTCATGCGCAATTTATTAAAGACCAGTTATTAAGTCTTGCTTTAGGTTCTGCCATTGGTTTGCCTTTGCTCGCATTGATTTTATGGGTGATGGACAGCCTCGGGGCTTCGTGGTGGCTGTGGGCATGGGCGATTTTAATCAGCTTTTCCTTATTAATGAGCTGGCTATTTCCAACTGTGATTGCCCCGTTATTTAATAAATTTACCCCAATGGCAGATGGCGCGTTAAAGCAACGGATTCAAGTGTTACTAGAACGCTGCGGCTTTCAGAGCGAAGGGATTTTTATCATGGACGGCTCAAAACGCTCAGGTCATGGCAATGCCTATTTCACAGGTTTGGGCAATAATAAACGAATTGTGTTTTTTGATACGCTAGTCAATTCTTTAGACGATGAAGAATTAGAAGCGGTTTTAGCCCATGAATTAGGGCATTTCAAATGTAAACACGTTATCAAAATGCTGATTTCTTCGTCAATAATGAGTTTAATCGGCTTTGCGATTTTAGGCTGGTTGATTAATGAAACCTGGTTTTATAACGGACTGGGCGTAGAGCAACCTTCCAATGCCGCCGCGTTACTCTTATTCATGCTCGCATCGCCTGTGTTTACGACGTTTATGCAGCCGATTAGCTCTTATTTTCAACGAAAATTTGAATTTGAAGCCGACAGTTTTGCCGCGCAACACGCCCAAGCCAGCAAACTGATTAGTGGGTTAGTGAAACTATACCAAGAAAATGCCAATACCTTAACCCCAGACCCGCTGTATTCTGCTTTTCATTACAGCCATCCGCCTGCGGCAATTCGGATTGCCCATTTAGAATCAACCATGGTTTCATAAATGACAGCACTACAGCAAGGTTTAGTAATTTCCCATTTAGGACAAGGGATTGCGGTAGAAACCGATAAAGGGATTATTCTTTGTCAAACCTTGCGCCGCTTGGAGACGGTTGCGGTAGGCGATAAGGTGTTGTTTTCACAAGTCAACGCTGAACAGCAAGGACGGATTGAGGAAATATTACCGCGTCGTTCCTTGTTAAGTCGCCCGAATCGTGGGGATAAAACCCGTCCTGTCGCAGCGAATATTGACAAGATTTATGTAGTGTTCGCCCCTGAACCCTATTGCGATTTTTTGTTGATAGATCAATATCTTGCTATCTGTGAAAATTGCACTATTGATGCGGTGTTAGTGTTTAACAAAATTGATTTGCCGCCCCCTGCTTACATTGAGGACGAGTTAAAACGCTATGCAATTTTAGACTATCAAATCCACCGTGTCAGTGCGCTGGAACAACGTGGGATAGCCGAATTAAAGCTGGCGTTAAAAAATCAAGTCAGTATTTTTGCAGGACAATCGGGCGTGGGAAAATCCTCCTTAACTAATGCGTTGATTCCTGACAAAGCGGTGCGTACCAATACGGTTTCTGCCATTACCAAACACGGACGACACACCACCACGGCGGCAACCTTACATCATTTACCCGATGGCGGCGATATTATTGACAGTCCAGGGGTGGCAATTTTTGGCTTATCCGCCTTGACTGAACAACAATTGGCTCAAGGTTATCGCGAGTTTTTACCTTTTCTTGGGCAATGCCAATTTAACAATTGTCGCCACCTCAAAGACAAAGGCTGTGCGGTGCGAGCGGCGGCTGAACAAGGAGTTATTGCAATGGCTCGTTATGAACGTTTTTTAAAATTGCGTGAAAAAATGCCAACCCCATTTTAATTTAAGACACTCGCTATTTTTTTAAGTCATTACTATGAATCAAATTATCGGCATTGCCTTTGGCGGCGCGTTTGGCTCAGTCTTACGCTTTCTTATCGCAAGCGGTGTTTATCAATGGCTAGGGCGCAGCTTTCCCTACGGCACATTAATTGTGAATGTCATCGGCTGTTTTTTAATTGGCTTTTTAACTGAAATATTAGTGTTACAGCGTTTAACCTTTGCAGGCGAATACCGCGCCGCCCTGTTAATTGGTGTACTAGGTGGCATGACCACGTTTTCCACGTTTTCACTGGAAACTATTTATTTACTTGAACAAGGTAATTTTAGCAAAGCAGGGCTTAATATTTTAAGTAGTTTAGGGATTTGTCTCATGGCAACCTGGCTAGGCTTATGGGGTGGGCGATTACTGTTTGCCTATTCAGGAACCGTTTTTCATACCACTGGCTGGTTATTTCCTTATGCCCTGGTGATTGCGAATGCACTCACCGCTTTTTTAATTGGCTTTATTATTGCGTTGTTATTTAATAAAGTTGAATTATCAATGGAACATCGTGCCGCTATTTTAGTGCTGATTCCGGGTATTTTTATTTTATTATCCAGTCTTTATTTATTGCTATTTTTACTGGAAGAGGGACTGTTTTTTGAAATCAAGCGAAACGTTATTTTATTAATATTTATGGCTAATTTAGCCATTTGTGGCATCACCTTATGGCTAGGTTTATTAATAGGAAAATATGTTTAAACAGTATCGTGAAAATAATAGCTTTACCTTTTTTTAAAATTGAAAATTTAAATAATGCGAAAATAATATGAAACAAGTCGCTTCGTTACAGTATGGCGTAATCTTTAAAAAAGCCTTTTCACAACCCGATATATTCACGGCCTTTGTAAAAGCCGTTTTAGGGATTGAGTTTAGTTGTGAAAAAGTTGAAACTGAAAAATCCTTTAGACCTTCGGTGGGGGCTGTTGATTCGCGGTTTGATTTATTTGCTGAAGATGATAAAAATCGGATTATTGTTGATATACAACATTGGCAATCTGACAGTCATTATGACCGCTTTTTACATTACCATTGTGCAGCTTTGTTAGAACAAATGCCTAAAGGAAAAAAAAGTTATCGTCCCCAACACAAAGTTTTTACAATTGTGGTATTAACGTCGAGTGATAGACATGAAAAGGATGTATTAACGATTGATTTTGACCCGAAGGATTTACAAGGCAATGGCATTAATGAAATTCCGCATAAAGTGATTTATTTGTGTCCTAAGTTTGTGAATGACAATACGCCAAAACCTTATCGTGAATGGATGGATGCGATTAAAGATACGCTGGATGGCCATGTCGAAGAAAGTGATTATCACAATGCGATGATTCAAAAAATATTTGATTCAATTGAAGAAGATGGGATTACGCCCACCGAGCGTTATCAAATGTTTGAAGAATATGACCGCCGTGAGATTGAGGAAAAATTGCAAACCGCCGCTAAGATTGAAGGAAAGTTAGAAGGAAAGCTGGAAGGAAAGCTGGAAGGAAAGCTGGAAGGAAAGCTGGAAGGGAAAAAAGAAACTGCCAAAAATTTGTTGGCACTGGGATTAGACATTGAAATTATTGCAAAGGCAACCAATTTAACGCCTGCTGAGATTGAAAACTTGAGTGATGCGGATTTTGAGGATGATTAGCACAGGATTCCACAAATGACTTTTTTACGTCCGGTTTGTACCGACTATTTGTTTAAGCAGTTACAAAAGCAATCGTTGAATGTTTACGGTGCAGAAGGACAAGGACGCGAGCGGTTGTTACTGGACTTGCAGGCATTAGCCAAACCAGCGGAAATTCTGGTTTTGGTGGCGAATATGAAAGTTTTTGCAAAAAATTACGCGGGTTTTATCAAGGATTTAACCCAGCAGCTTGCGTGGCAGATGGCTATTGAAAATTCTGCCTTGAGTTTGGCTGACCGCATGAGAATTGTGGGGGCTAATATGGGGGAGCCGCATACCAAAGCGTTAAGTGAGGGGCTTTTTGAGTTGCGTTTAAAAGGCTCTGAAGGCATCGCACGGGTGTTTTACTGCACCTTAGTTAATCGCCGCATTGTGATGCTACATAGCTTTGTAAAAAAGACCCAAAAAATACCGCCTCGTGAGTTGCGAATTGCCCAAAACCGTTTGAAGGAGATAAAAAATGCTGACTTATGATGAAATGAAGACAAAAATGCTTGAGAATCCCGCTGTACGCGCTGAATATGACCGTATTGAGCGGGATGAAATGCCTCTGTTGGATACTATTTTAGCGGCTAGAAAAGAAGCAGGATTAACTCAAGCGCAAGTTGCTTAACGCATGGGTACAAAAGCAACCGCTGTGGCTCGATTGGAAGCTGCACTGTTATCGGGCAAGCATTCACCTAGTCTTTCAACCTTACAAAAATATGCCAAAGCGTTGGGTAAACGTTTGGAAGTGCATTTGGTTTAAAACAGCGGCGGGCTTTGGGATTGCCGGATGAGCATTTTCGATTGTTGCTTCCAGCCGTTTATCAGCATTCCGCGATACAATAATTCACTTTTAGATGAGGCGAAAAACCATGAGTACAAAATATTTTAATCCCTATACAGACTTTGGCTTTAAAAAGCTATTTGGTGAAGAGGGAAGTAAGGATTTATTAATAGACTTTTTAAATCAATTATTGCCTTCATTTCATCAAATTGCCGAATTAAGCTTTAAAAATCCTGAGAAAATAGCCAGTACACCGAAAGAACGAAAAGCTATTTTTGACATTTATTGTCAAACTGCAAAAGGTGAACGCTTTATTGTGGAAATGCAAAAAGCAAAAGTGAATTTTTTTAAAGATAGGGCATTATTTTACTCTACCTTTCCGATTAAAGAACAAGCAAAAAAAGGCGAATGGACTTTTGAACTAACGCCAGTTTATTTTATTGCAATTTTAAATTTTCATTATGATGAAGCGGAGGAAAGACGGAAATTTCGCCGTGATGTCTGTTTGAAAGACCAGGATGGTGATATTTTTTATGATAAATTTCATTTCAAGTTTTTGCAAATGCCTTTGTTTACCAAACAGGAACACGAATTAGAAACGCATTTTGATAAATGGGTTTATTTTTTAAAGAATTTGGAAAATTTTGACCATATTCCCAGCGTATTAAATGAGCCTATTTTTCAAAGAGGTTTTGAAATAGCCGAATTAGCCCATTTAACCCCACGTCAATATGATGCGTATTTAAAAAGTTTAATGGAATATTCGGAAGTTAAGAATGTGAATGATACGGCGTTTGGGGATGGTGAAAAATCAGGAATTCAGAAGGGGGAATTGGCAAAAGCTATCAAGATTGCAAAAGGTATGCTGGCTAAAGGCTTTGACCTAAAAACTATTTCTGAATTAACAGATTTAAGTGAGGCTGAAATTGAAAAGTTGTGAAAATCAAGAAAATGAAACAAAGACGGCAAAAGTAAACTTAGAAGAAGTTTTGAAAGATTGGGAAATGAAGCTGGTTTGGGATACTGCTTTTGAGGATGGCAGAATTAAAGCTCAAAAAGAAATTGCTAAAAATATGTTATCGGATGGTTTAGCGATTGAAACTATTGTACAAATAACTGGTTTAACACCTGCTGAAATTGGAAAATTGCCGAATGAGGAGACATTATGAAACAAGTCGCCCCTTTACGTTACGGCGTAATTTTCAAAAAAGCGTTTGGTCAAATTGATATATTCAAAGCCTTTGTAAAAGATATTATCGGTATTGATTTGGAAATTGATAAAGTTGAAACTGAAAAGGAATTTACTCAAAGAATAGGCAATGTTAAAGTTGAATTTGATTGTTATGCAGAAGATAAAAAAAACCGGGTGATTGTTGAAATTCAACATGATAATGACCCTGACCATTACGACCGTTTTTTGCATTATCATTGTGTGGCTTTATTGGAACAGGCGGAGAATTATAAAAATTATCGTCCTGATTTAACGGTTTATACGATTGTGGTTTTGACTTCAGGTGATAAACATAAAACCGATGTGGCGGTGATTGATTTTGACCCCAAAGATAGAAATGGCAAAGCGTTAAATGAAATTCATCATAAAGTGATTTATTTGGCGGCTAAATATGTGAATGAAACCACGCCTGAGCCTTATCAGGAATGGTTGCGGGTGATTAATGAGAGTTTGACAGAAAATATAGAGGAGTCTAATTATCACCGTCCTGAATTGCAAAAAACAATTGATTTAATTTCTAAAAATTTAATTACACCGGAAGAACGCTATTGGATGATTGAAGAATATAATGCGGCGGCAAGGGAGAAAAAACAATTTAGCAAGGGCGAGTTAAAAACAAAAAAAACAATTTATGACAATATGTTAGCAATGGGTTTGGATATTGAAATTATTATGAAAGCAACTGGTTTAACGCCTGCTGAGATTGAAAACTTGAGTAATGAGAATTTTGATGATGATTAGCGTTTTAAATGTCATCGGTTGCGCGGTTGAATTTAGGTGTTGATAAGCTGACTGCATTGACGCGGGATGAGTGTGAACAGGAGTTACAGCGGCGGACTTTGGGTTTGCCGGATGAGCATTTTCGGTTGTTGCTTCTGGCGGGTTAATCTGCTCTTCTTACATGTTAGCAGTTTTTGCGATGGGTTTTACTGTGTTTTATCCATTCTACGGTGATATAAATACAATAATTTCAACAAATTAATTCTATATAAAATTTATATCGGAGATTATATAATTAAGATAACTATAAAATTATTCATTCTTATGGCAATGCTAATTGTTCCATTAATCGCAAACGCAATTTGTGTAAAAAACGAACCAAATTGGCTTTGGAACTATGAGGGTAGTATTGGGAGCAAATATCGCGTGAGAATGACACTTATATTCAGTGGTAGAAATGTAAATGGTGTCTACTTTTATGCAAACGAACTTAAAGACATTCAACTTCAAGGTCGTATCATTAATGGAGTAGATATTATTCTTGATGAGTTAAATGCGACTGGCAAAGCTGTTGCACGTTTTGAGGGAAAATTCCTTGAGCATGATGATATACACAGGAGATTTGGAAGCAACAAACTTGAATGTGAAATCATTGTTGGATCATGGCATAAGCTTAACTCAAATAAGATACAATCAGTGGATTTATCAATAGATAGCGGCACATTTGGTACTCTTACAAATCGCTATTCTATTGCTGGCGCACAAGACGATAGTTTGATACATCAGAATGCTTTGCTATTCTGGAATGCTGTCAAGCGTAAAGACAAGCGCACTGTAGCCTCTCTCATTCTTTATCCAATCGCGGTAGGCATTTCTAATGGTACGAAACTGATAAACAGCCCTAACGAATTGATTACAAACTATAATGCGATTTTTTCACCGCGCTATCGTAAAGCAATTGTAAACGCACTTCCACGCAACATGTTTGTTCGTGACCAAGGAGTAATGCTTGGAAATGGTGAAGTATGGTTTAATTCAAATGGGAAAATAATTGGCTCTCTGGGATATCCCGTGAAATAAGCATTTTTTGGGATGCTACTGTATATGCAATAGTTTAAAATCCTTTACAAACAAATAGTTAAAATATTACAACGCAACAATAACCATGTTTGTTATTTGGTTTCACGGGAGATACTGAAGAGCCAAATAATTACTAATTTTGCAAGCTAAAGAGTGATAAAACGGCTGGAACGCAGTGAACCTCATTCCTGAAACTTATAATGGCTTGATAATGTCCTAACCTGTATAAAACCATCACAAAGCAAAAATGAAGTTTATTTGGGACGAATGATAAAAACTCAATATTCAAATAAAGAGAAAACATAATGACCTCATTAACACAAGAAATCACTTTGAAAACATCGGTCTTGCCTGAAATCATGCAATACGAAGTTTTAGACTTTATCGGCTTTCTGTATGAAAAACTGGCAAAATCGCAACCTAACGCATTACTGGAACTGACTTTAGAAAATGACCGCATGATATTAACGCCTTCTGCAAAAGAACTCACGTTAGAACAATTATTAGCAGAAAGCCCACAAAGTTTGTTAGCCTTAACTTCGGAGGATAAAGAATGGCTAAATGCAGCCGCGATAGGGCATGAAAAGCTATGAGTTACATTCCCGAACAAGGCGATATTATTTGGCTGAATTTCGACCCAAGCTCAGGAAAAGAAATAATTAAACGCCGACCTGCTTATGTTATTTCCAGAAAACTGCTCAATCAACATACGGGATTAGCCATAGTTGCGCCGATTAGCAGCACGGTTCGCGGCATCAAATTAGAGGTGGTTTTAGACGCTAAACAGCAAACGCAAGGGGCAATCTTGGTTCATCAATTAAAATCTTTGGATTTTGTTGAACGTGAAGCTGAGTTTATTGAAACTTCATCGCAACAGGTTATAGATGCGGTGAAAATGCGCGTGAAACTGATTACAGATTAAACGTGTGAAAAGCTTGTAATTTGACCCGATTGGTTTTGAAGACATATAGACCAAGAGCATCGCTTAGTTTATGAGGTTTTGGACGATAAAATCAGAGTATTGGCTTGTCGGTATCACTATTAAATTCCCTAGCGAAAAAACCTTTAAACACTTACATACAAACCTGTCTTTATCTTATGAAAAAACTCAAATGCGCCGTGATTGGCACTGGCTACTTAGGAAAATTCCACGCCGAAAAATACGCCTCGTTAGCCGATTGTGAATTAGTGGCGGTGGTCGATATTAATGCAGAAGCCGCACAAAGGGTTGCAGAAAAACACGCGGCACAGGCTTTAACTGATTATCACGCTTTGCTAGGCAAGGTGGATGCGGTGAGTATTGTGGTGCCAACCACCTTACATTATCAAGTGGCAAAGGATTTTCTGAACAACGGGGCGCATATCTTAGTTGAAAAACCCATCACGGTCACGGTGGCACAAGCCGATGAGTTAATTGCACTTGCTAAAGAAAAAAACCGGATATTACAGGTTGGGCATTTAGAACGGTTTAATCCTGCGATTTTGGCATTGGATAACATGGAAAATAAACCGTTATTTATCGAATCCCATCGCTTATCGCCATTTAATCCCCGCGCCAATGATGTGAGCGTGGTGCTTGATTTGATGATTCACGACATTGATATTATTTTAGCCTTGGTCAATTCGGACATTGCGCGAATTGATGCCAGCGGCACAGCGGTTCTCACACAAGGCACAGACATTGCCAATGCGCGTTTAACCTTTAAAAATGGCTGTGTTGCCAATGTTACCGCCAGTCGAATTAGCATGAAAACTGAACGCAAAATGCGCCTTTTTCAACCGTCTGCGTATTTGAGTGTTGATTTTCAAAACAAAGTGTTAATGAAATATCGCACGGGCGAAAAGGAGATGTTTCCTGGGATTCCTGAAATTATCACCGAAGAATCGGTTTTTGCCACCAGCGATGCGTTGCTAGAAGAAATCAAACATTTCGTGGATTGCATTCACACGGGTAAAAATCCGCTTGTTTCTGGTGAGGCAGGACGCAAAGCCTTAGCTACCGCAATTGAAATTACCCATTTAATTAATTAACCCCGACAAGGATATTTAACATGATTCCCATGGTCAACCTAAAAGCCCAATATACCGAAATTAAAACCGAAGTTGAACAAGGATTAGCGCAAACGATTGAAAATTGCGCGTTTATTTTAGGGGCAAACGTGCAGGCATTTGAACAAGAATGTGCCGCTTATTTAGGGGTGAAACACGCGATTGGTGTCGCTTCGGGGACAGACGCATTGCATTTGGCGTTGCTTGCCGAAGGGATTGGTGCAGGTGATGAAGTGATTACCAGCGCGTTTACTTTTATTGCTACCGCCGAGGCGATTTGTTATGTCGGAGCGATACCCGTGTTTGTGGATATTGACCCACAAACTTTTAATCTTTGCCCCGATGCCATTGCCAAAGCGATTACCCCGAAAACCAAAGCGATTCTGCCTGTGCATTTATTTGGGCAACCTGCGGCGATGGCTCAAATTAAAGCGTTGTGTGAACAGCATCAGTTAAAATTAATTGAAGATTGCTGCCAATCATTTGGCGCATCCATTGAGGGAAAACAAACAGGCTCACTCGGTGATGCAGGCGCGTATAGTTTTTTCCCCAGCAAAAACTTGGGCGCGTTTGGTGACGGCGGATTAGTGGTGACGAATAATGACGAAACAGCTAAAAAAATCAAACGGTTGCGTAATCATGGTTCGGATGTGCGTTATTACCATGATGTGATTGGTTACAACAGTCGCTTGGATGAAATGCAGGCGGTGATTTTACGCGCAAAACTTAAACGGATTGAGCAATACAACCAAGCCCGCCGTCATACAGCCCATTTGTATTCGCAATTATTAACCGATTTACCGCTCACTACACCGTTTGAAGACGAGCAGGGCGTTCATGTCTATCATCAATATACTTTGCTGTGTGATAGACGTGATGAAGTGTTAAAAGCCTTGCAAGATAAGCAAATTGGCTGTGCCGTGTATTATCCCGTGCCACTGCATCAACAAAATGTCTTTAAAACAGACTATGCCGCTGTGTCTTTACCCGTGACAGAATCGGTAGCAGCGCGCTGTTTGTCGTTGCCGATTTGTTCGCATTTGTCCGATGAAACTGTACGCGAGATTGCGGCGGTGATTCGTGATGTTTTTGAATAAGCGTGAATTCATACAATAAGTGCAACACCTCGAAGGTGCGCTGGCAACGTTGTTTCAATTGGAACAGCCCAGCGAGATTTTAGTCAAGGCAAAACAATCGGAACTTGACCAATAACACAGGATAAATAAAATGAAACAAGTCGCTTCTTTACAATACGACGTTATTTTTAAAAAAGCGTTTAGTGATGTAACCGTTTTTAAAGGCTTTGTGCGAGATATTTTAGGAATTAATTTGGAAATAGATAAAGTCGAAACGGAAAAGGAATTCAAGCCGACAATTGGTCATGTCAAAGTGAAGTTTGATTTATATGCCGAAGACAGTAAAAACCATATTATCGTGGAAATTCAACACGATAGAAACGATGACCATTATGACCGTTTTTTGCATTACCATTGTGTCGCTTTAATAGACCAAGCGAAAAATGCAGAGGAATATCGTTCTAAAACAACGGTTTATACGATTGTCGTTTTAACATCAGGGGATAAGCATCAATGTGACGTGGCAACAATTGATTTTAATCCAAAACGATTAGATGGGCGTGGATTAAATGAATTTAAACATAAAGTCATTTATCTTTGTCCTAAATATGTGAATGAAAATACACCGTTGCTTTATCAGGAATGGTTAAAAGCCATTAATGATAGTTTGGATAAACAAGTGGATGAATCGCAATATACTTTATCTGAAATTCATACCGCTTTTGCGCATATTGAAGAGGATGGAATTACGCCGGATGAACGGGCGCGGATGATTGAGGAATCTTATTTGCAAAAGGCAGAACGGCGAGGAATTGAAGAAGGAATTGACATAGGTATTGAGCTTGGCTTTATCGAAGGAAAACTGGCAACGGCTAAATCTATGTTAGCCGAAGGGCTTGATATGAAAACCGTTAGTAAAATTACCGGCTTAAGCGAAACGCAAATTCTGTCTTAAATCTCCCTAACCCCCTTTAAAAAAGAAAACCGCCCTTTGTGCAAACGGAGAGCGGTTTTTTTGTCATGGCGATATGTTATTATCCGCACTTGAATTTTTAAGCGTTAACCAAACAATCAATGAAACCCCACGATGCCAGTTACAAAGCGATTTTTACTCATCCTGAAATTATCCAGCAATTGCTACAGGATTTTGTTAAACAAGACTGGGTGAATCAGTTAGATTTTTCCACCTTGGAAAAAACCAACGACCATTACGTCAGCGAAGATTTGCGTGAGCGGTTTGATGACATGGTTTGGAAAGTGCGTTGGCAACAGCAGGATTTATACGTTTACCTGTTGATTGAATTTCAATCCGAACCTGAGTATTTTATGCCGGTGCGGATGATGACGTACATCGGTTTGCTATATCAGGATTTGATTAAAAGTCAGCACTTAAAAACCCACGACAAACTGCCGCCAGTGATGCCGATTGTGCTACATCGCGGTCAAAAGGCTTGGAAATATCCATTAAATATTAATGAGTTAATTGAAAAACCGAATGAAATTTTAGCGCGATATTGTCCAAATTTATCATTTTTTCTGATTGACGAATGTCAGTATTCGCCGGAAACACTGCTGGCGATTGATAATGCGTTGGCGACGTTGTTTCAATTGGAGCAGCCCAGCGAGATTTTAGTCAAGGCAAAACAAGTAGCGCGGTTATTTTTGTTGGTGAAACACGCGCCCGAATTAGAGCGCGTTTTTAGAGTTTGGGTGGATCATATTTTGGCAATGCGTTTGGAAAATCCTGCCGCATTTAAAGCCGCAAGCAATTTAGAGGAGATAGCAATTATGTTAGAGGAATGTGTGGATTCTTGGGTAACGCAATGGCGGAATGAAGGGGAAGAAAAAGGTTTGCAGAAAGGTCGGCAAGAAGGCTTGCAAAAAGGTTTGCAGAAAGGTTTGCAGAAAGGTCGGCAAGAAGGCAGACAAGAAGGTTTATTGGAAGGCGAGGCTTTGTTGCTAAAAAAGCTGTTACATAAGCGGTTTGGGTTATTGCCTGCTTGGGTTGAGGTTAGGTTGGCGCAGGCTTCGGGTTATGAATTGGAATCGTGGGCGGAGGCGATATTGGATGCAAAAACGTTAGAAGATGTTTTTGGTTAAATAGGCTTTTAACATCAATTGGTTATTTTAATAAAACCGCCCTTTGTGCAAACGCAGGGCGGTTTTTTGTGGTAGTCTACTATCCGCGAGTTTAGTTTATGGCAAATAACAATGACAATGAAATCACACCTTACAGCGATTCTTTTCGTGCTGTTTTTTCCCAGTTGGGTAGCCGCTCAAGAAGGTTTGCGTTTCGGTAATTTCTCGCCTGAATTCAAACACCGCCCGTCTCATGCCATTATCAAAGAAGCTTATAAACGCCTGCATATTGATATTGAACTTCTTTATTTACCTGCTGAACGTTCTTTATGGGCAGCTAATAACGACATAATTGATGGGGATGTGGCTAGAATTATTGGAATGGAAAAAGAATATCCTAATTTGCTAAGGGTCAAAATACCTGTTACACACACTGTCTTGTATGCTTGTGTAAAAAATATCACCTTTAAAGTGGAGGGTTGGCAAAGTTTAAAGCCTTATCGCATTGTCCATTTGCGCGGTGCAAAACTCATTGAAAACAATCTTAAAAACTTTCACACAGAAACTGTGACAACAATAGAACAAGCCTTTACCATGCTTGAGCATGGTCGCGTTGATGTGGTGGTCGCGGCTGAAATTACTGAAGAATTGCGTAACTATCCCAATATTAAAGCCTTAATGCCGGAGCTTTATTCTTTTCCCGTTTATCATTATTTAAATAAAAAACACGCCAATCTTATTGCCCCTTTAGAAGCCATATTAACAGAAATGATTGCAGATAAAACCATTGAAAATCTTGAACATAGTTTTACAAAGTCACCTTAAAAAACACTTTCTATGTTGCACTTTCTTTTAATCCGATGACAAAATTATTCAAAAATAAAGAGCCACTTGCATTTTTCTTATTAAAAGTTGTTTTTTCAATTTATTTACTAATGACTATTGTGATTACATTGGCACAACTGGTAAATGACTATCAGCGCGAAAATAAAGAAATAAGCAAGCTCTTACAAACAACACAAGCTATTTTTGCCGCCAATTTAACCACCGCCGTGTGGACTTTTGATGCCACGCAAATTGAAGCAAGCATTAATGGCATTCAAAAAATATCAGAAATTGTTGGCATTCAAATTAGCAAAATGGATAAACCACCGAATTGGAAAAAACCGTTTCCCATTCAACACGGTCTGATTTTGAATAGTCACAAACAAATTGTTCAGATTCAACACGCTCAAGAAGTTTTACTTAATCAAACTTACCTTCGTTTAATTCCCCATCATTTTCAGCTTAAAAAAAATAATCAATTACTTGCTGAAGTGGTTTTTTATTCCAGTAATCAAATCATTTTTGACAAATTAAAATACAGATTTTTCAGTATTTTTATTGCGGCTATTATCAAAACTATTATTTTATGGTTGCTATTTATATGGGTATTTAATAAATTCTTAGGCAAAAAATTAAACTATTTTTGTCAAGCGATGGAAAAAGTGAATATTGACGCGCCTGAAAGCACATTTTTAACTTTACAACATTCGGATATAGCCGAGCTTTATCGAATTGAAATTGTTTATAATGCTATGCTTAATCGCGTATTAGAGATTAAAAGTAAATTAGAGTATTTAAATCAAAACTTAGAACAGCAGGTTTTATTAAGAACAGAAGAAATTATTTGTAAAAATCAGCAATTAGAACAACTTAATATAGAGAAAAATAATTTTTTAAATATGGCTTCCCATGATTTAAAAAATCCGTTAACGGCTATTAATAGCTTTGCGCAACTTTTGCAGAGAGGGTTAATCAATGGAACTGAGCAGCAAAAATTATTAAACTATACCGACTTTATTCAAATCAGCACGATAAAAATGTTTGAATTGATTGAGAATTTATTAGATATTGATAAAATTGAATCCAACGCAATAGCTCATTTTATAAAACTGGATTTACTATTACTGACAAAAGAGTTAATAAATGCTCATACTCAACAAGCACGGGATAAAACAATTACACTTCAATTACAAGCAGTTAATGAAACGCATTTTGTCATAAGCGATTCTTTTTTATTAAAACAAATTTTGGATAATTTAATTTCAAATGCGATTAAATACTCATTCTTTAATGAAACCGTAGTCATTAATTTATTTAAACAATTAGATACAATAAAAATTGAATTTAAAAATCAGGGGCAACCTTTTACTGAAACGGATAAAGCGCAATTGTTTACTAAATTTAGTCGTTTAAGTACAAAACCAACCGCAAATGAACATTCAACGGGATTGGGTTTGTATATTGCACAGAATTTAGCGGCACTATTAAATACGCAAATAGTGTGTGAAAGTACCGACGAAGGCACGGTATTTAGTTTAGCAATTGCAGCCTGTGAAAATGAATCAACTTGAAAATATCACGCTTCTCGCTATTGACGATGAACCCTTTAATTTAATTATTTTGAGCGATTTTTTACAAACCCGCTGCAAACGGTTGTTTTTAGAAAGCCGAATTGATAGCGCGTTGATTTTGGCACAGAAAGAGCAACCCGATCTTATTTTATTGGATATTGTCATGGGAAATGTCAGTGGTTATGATATTTGCCGTGATTTAAAAAAGAATATGCAAACCCAAGCTATTCCGGTTATTTTTTTAAGTTCTCTCAACAAAAGCAGTGATAAAGTAAACGGTTTTGAAGCAGGCGGTGTGGATTATATTAGTAAACCCTTTGAGATAGACGAAGTCATTGCGCGGATTGAATGTTGTTTGCGGCTGCATCAACAAATTAATCAAAAAAATCTTGTGACAGCACAGCAGCAGAAAAAGTTACTTGTGGATTATCAATTAACGGAGACTGAAGTCAAAGTATTGTCGTTATACGCGCGTGGGTTTCAGCGTCATGAAATTGGACAAAAAATTTTTGTGAGTGAAAATACCGTAAAAAGCCATTTAAAAAATTTGTTTAAGAAATTGGATATTAAAAACCGCACTGAAGCCATTAGAAAAGCGCGGGAAATGGGCTTAATTGAACTGTAAAAAGCTAAAGCTCTTTGTGCAAACGCAGGGCGGTTTTTTTGTTAAGGCAATATGTTATTATCCACGCTTGAATTTTTAAGCGTTAACCAAGAGGGCGAATGAAAACCCACGATGCTAGCTATAAAGCGATTTTTACCCATCCTGAAATTATCCAGCAATTGCTACAGGATTTTGTCAAGCAAGATTGGGTAAAACAGTTGGATTTTTCCACCTTGGAAAAAACCAACAACCATTATGTCAGCGAAGATTTGCGCGAGCGGTTTGATGATATGGTGTGGAAAGTGCGCTGGGGAAATCAGGATTTGTATGTTTACCTGCTGATTGAATTTCAATCCGAAGCGGATTATTTTATGCCCGTGCGGATGATGACTTATATCGGCTTGTTGTATCAAGACTTGATTAAATCTCAGCAGCTAAAAACCCACGCTAAACTGCCGCCGGTGATGCCGATTGTGTTGCACCGTGGACAAAAAGCTTGGAAATATCCAGTGAATATTGCCGATTTAATCGCCAAACCTGATGAAACCTTAGCGCGGTATTGTCCGAAGTTGAGCTTTTTTCTGATTGACGAATGTCAATATCCACAAGAAACATTGCAACACATTGATAATGCGTTGGCAACTCTGTTTCAATTGGAACAGCCTAGCGAAATTTTAATTAAAGCGAAACAAGTGGCGCGATTGTTTTTGTTGGTGAAACACGCACCCGAATTAGAGCGGGTTTTTAGAGTTTGGGTAGATCATATTTTGGCAATGCGACTGGAAAATCCTGCCGCATTTAAAGCCGCAAGCAATTTAGAGGAGATAGCAATTATGTTAGAAGACTGTGTGGATTCTTGGGTAACGCAATGGCGAAATGAGGGGGAAGAAAAAGGTTTGCAGAAAGGTCGGCAAGAAGGCTTGCAGAAAGGTCGGCAAGAAGGCTTGCAAAAAGGTTTACAAAAAGGTTTACAAAAAGGCAGACAAGAAGGTTTATTGGAAGGCGAGGCTTTGTTGCTAAAAAAGCTGTTGCATAAGCGGTTTGGGTTATTGCCTGCTTGGGCTGAGGTTAGGTTGACGCAGGCTTCGGGTTATGAATTGGAATCGTGGGCGGAGGCGATATTGGATGCAAAAACGTTGGATGAGGTTTTTATTAAATAGTCTTTAAAAATCAATTGGTTATTTTAATAAAGCCGCCCTTTGTGCAAACGCAGGGTGGTTTTTTTTTGCGCGTTATTATTTAAAATCACCCGCTAACAGAAAAAGACACTATTTTGATTTTTACCCTCAAAATCACCCGTTCGGGTGATATACATCTCAAATTTCTGCGCGTATGCTGTATCTGTCGGTTTTGAAAAGTGCCTAGCAATTTTGCTGGCAGATGTCAAAAAAATAATGTGCTTCTTTTTGTTTAGCGCATCCTGTTCGGACTGGAAGATAAATTTAAAACTTAGCGGAGAAAGAACTTGAGTAAATTAAATAACGTTGTCGAAAAGTTAGCCAAGTTAATCGAAAGTTTCCATTGGGAAAAAGACTTTCAGTTGGCTATTGCATCTGCACACAGAAAAAACATTCCTGAAATTTACGATATTCGTAATCTTAATGACTATCTGAATTGGATTAATGATTTTTTGCACTGGATACCTAGCGAAAATAATCCAGGTCGTGAAGTTTATAATCATTTATGTAAATTTCATTTTATTCTTGATCAATCTCCTGTGCTTGAATTACAAAATGCAATCACACCACAAGAAAAGCCAGTTGATTTAACGCCTTTATCAGCATGGATGGTGGAGTATGCGAATGAGTTAGGTGTATTTCTTGATACTCCAGAATCACTTACAGATGATTCATTACAAACTTTCATTGAATCGCCTAGTTACAATATGGGCGATTATCTTGTCCCGCATGGTGGCTGGAAAAGTTTTAATCAGTTTTTTGCCCGAAATTTCAAACCAGGTTTTCGTCCCATTGCAGGTTTATCTAACCCAGACATCATCGTATCACCTGCGGATTCAACTTTTGCAGGTCAGTGGGAAATTAGCAGCACTTCAAAAATAACGGTTAAAAACGTGCAATGGTCAATTGCTGAGTTGCTTGAAGACAGTCCTTACAAAGATTGTTTTGCTAATGGCTTGTTTATGCACGCTTTTTTAAGTCCTACTGATTATCATCGGCAACACGCGCCTATTGCAGGCACTGTTGTAGAGGCACGAGTTATACCCGGACAAGTTTACCTAGAAGTTATTGCAGAGCCTATCCCCAATGACCCCGATAATAAGCACCAACTAAAACCGCAACGTAGTTTTGATGCGCCTGATAATGCAGGCTATCAATTTGCGCAAGCAAGAGGGTTGATTGTGCTTGAGACTGCCATCGGTTTTGTTGCGATATTGCCTATTGGAATGTGTCAGGTTTCTTCTGTGATTTTGACAGCCGAAAAAGGCGTAACGTTGCGTAAAGGCGAGGAAATTTCTTATTTTCAGTTCGGAGGCTCTGACATTATTGTTTTATTTGAAGCCAAAAGTAATGTGAGTTTTACTGCCCAGCCTCAAGTGCATTACAAAATGGGGACAAAAATAGCACAGGCTTACCCTGTACTTTAATTGAACGACAGCCTTATCTTTTTTAAGGCATTAAATATACATTCACATCAGGTTTTTCACTGATAGCTTTTTTATTCACAGGAGATATTATCATGTCAGAAGTAGGTCTTTATTTACTTAAACTTAGCTTTACCCCTTCACTAGGTGTAGTCGGTGCTGGCTCAATGACGCTTGCGGTAACGGTTAATGCTTCCACCGGTACTTTGCACGGTCAGGTTCAAGGTACGATTTTGGAAGGAACACAATATCCGCAAACGTTTACCGCTCAGGTATCGGGTGCAATGCATAGTACTGGCTTTGGGAATATTGTAAAAGTCGGTGCTGTTTCCGGTGAAGCCGGCGTATCCGTGATACCTCCAGCGATTGGCACTTATCTTGCGCCATTTTCAGCTAGCTTTGGTCTTGATTCAAATTGGAACGGTCAAGGTCAATTCTCAGTAGGTTCGGATACCTATAAATCTGATGTGAAGCAAGCCGATTAAAATCTGGCTAGTTTTATATTAACTTCCCAGATGTGGCTATTGCTTTATCTGGGGTACGCACTGACCTATCTTAAGGTAGGTCAGTTTAAGTTTGTAAAGTTTAGTTAACAGCGTTGGCTGCAATCTGGGCTTTCGTAAAAATTGCCCAACCTATACCCTAAAATCAATCATGGCTACAAAATCATATACCACTACTAATTGGCTAGAAACCGATGGAAGTATAAAAAACAATCTAACCAAATACGAAGGCTCCGTAGCCGATACAAACTCAAATAATATATGGGATATCGGGGACTCCTTCGACACTAGCGAATTAATCTCTCTTTTCGCTGGATTCCTCGACGGGAACGCCCTCCTACCTGTATTTTACGTCTATGACTACGACGATTACTATTTCATCCCTGATTACTCCATCACCACCACACAAGACCAACTACCAGCCAACTATCTATCAATCAACGACCCCACCGTCTTCACTTCCCACCTCTTTCCTACCGCCTCCGACACCACTGCGCCCACCGTGACCGACTTTGGAATTGCTGACAACCTTTTCTTATATAAATCAGGCGGCACTGTAAAAATCATTGCCACGATGAGTGAAACCGTAAAGGTGGATTCTACCTTTGATATAACCTTAGATACGGGCGCAACGGTGACGTTAACCGCCACAGTGGACGGAACAACACTAACTGGCACCTATACCGTTGGAGCGAACCAAAACAGCGCGAATTTAACCGTGAGCAGTTTTGGTGCGGGAACAGTGAAAGATACGGCTAACAATGCCATGACCGCTACAACACTTCCGAGTGGAAAAAATATCGCTGATAATTATGCAATTGTGATTGATACCACCGCCCCTACCACCCCTACGATTAGCCTCGTTGCAACGAATGATGTTGTTAATAAAGCTGAAAAAACCGCCGGTGTTACTATTACCGGAACGTGTGAAGCGGAAACAACCGTGACTTTAAACGGCACGGCGACCACCGTTTCTGGAACTAACTGGACTTTTTTAGCTGATAGCACGACTGTTGCCAGTTGGGGAGAAGGTTCAGAAACGCTTACCGTTGTTTCAACCGATGTGGCTGGGAATGCGGCGACGGCTACGCGGGACATTAGTATTGATACAGTAGCCAATGCCCCAGCCGTTGCCCTAACAACCGATAGCGGCACGAGTGCGACTGACAAAATCAGCAATAATGCCGCCTTGACCGTAACGGGAACAGAAACAAACGCGACCGTTCAATACAGTGCCGATGGTTCAACTAATTGGAATGCCGCCGCACCGACTGCAAACCAAGGCAGTAAC
>Ga0316608_1000347_pt1 | contig 22977 bp, 19 predicted proteins | sample MIS2016152B_MG_FD_207673 | JGI IMG/M metagenome (GOLD analysis project Ga0316608, IMG submission 207673) | Microbial mat bacterial communities from Middle Island sinkhole, Lake Huron, Michigan, United States - MIS.2016.152B | ecosystem: Environmental > Aquatic > Freshwater > Lake > Sediment...
CCTCTTGAAGGCGATTCTAACTTTGAAGGCTTGAAAAAAGCGTATGCCAACGGAACAGAATTAAGAGGAAAAACTCTTGGGATTGTTGGAATTGGGCGCATTGGTCAAGCTACAGCAAAAATGGCTTTAGGTCTTGGTATGAAAGTGATTGCTGCCGATAGTTATATTCCAAAAGTTGAGTTGAAAGTGGAATTTTTCGATGGACAATCTATTACAACAACAATCGTTTCTCAATCATTGGAATCTTTATTCAAAGAAGCAGATTTTATTACCTTGCACGTTCCCGCTCAAGAGGGTTACATCGTTGACGAAGCAGCATTAGCAACAATGAAAGATGGCGTGGGCATTGTAAACTGTGCTCGTGGCGGCGTTATCGACGAAATTGCTTTGATAAAAGCATTGGATTCTGGAAAAGTTTCCTTTGCAGGATTAGACGTTTTTGAAAGTGAACCCAAACCAGAAATAACTATTTTAATGCATCCAAAAATTTCCTTAACTCCTCACATTGGAGCCGCAACAGGAGAAGCACAAGATAGAATTGGTACTGAATTAGCTTCGCAAATTATAAGTTTATTGAGCTAGTAATTTGGTTTAAAATAAAAAAAGCTGTCTCAAAAAGGCAGCTTTTTTTTGATTTATAGAACCAATTTGGCAATTTACATTTTCATATTTTAAAGCCAAAATTACTACAACCTCTGCTTCAACTCTCCAGCATCAATATCGCTGTGGGAAACATTATAAACCGATTTTCCTTCTTTAATCAACAACAATTGTGGCGATTGATGAACCACTCCAAAACGGTTGGTAATTTCATTTGAAATATCCCTGTGTTCCAATAAATCCAAATAATAGGGAGTCAAATTGTGATGCAACGTTTCATCGAATTCATTTTCAAATTGTTTCAAAGCAGTGCGGCTAACGATACATCGGGTGCTGTGTTTGAAAATCACAACGGGTTTTTCGTTTGAAGAATTTATAATTTCATTCAACTGCCCCAAATCAGTCAATGGAATCCAATTGATTTTACTTTCCGAAGAATTCTGATTGCCCGTCTTTCCAAAAATTGAATTAAACACACTCATTTTGTCTCATTTTATGTCATTTTGTCTTGCGTAAACCCTCTATATTCAGTCAAAATGTCGTAACTTTAGGGGTGGAATAACATTTGACGCTTTGCTACAAAGATATTCTATTGAAGTAAAAATTACGAATTAAAAATTAAAAATAATTATAACCTTTAAAACCTATTCACCCTAATAGGAATTTCCCCTTCGGGGGTTAGGGGGCTAAAATGAACATCAACAAATTTACTATCAAATCGCAGGAAGCCATTCAGCAATCACAGCAGTTGGCGCAAAGTTTTGGACAACAACAAATAGAAAACGAACACATTCTCAAGGCGATTTTTGAAGTCGATGAAAACGTAGCGCCATTTATTTTGAAAAAACTGAATGTAAATGTTCCGTTGTTCGAACAAATTTTAGACAGCACCATTCAAAGCTTTCCGAAAGTTTCGGGTGGTGAAATTATGCTTTCCAGAACGGCAAATTCAACATTAACAGAGGCGGAAATCATTGCCAAAAAAATGAACGATGAATTCGTATCTATCGAGCATTTGATCTTGGCTATTTTTGGTTCCAAAAGTAAAGTGGCTCAAATCCTGAAAGACCAAGGCGTTACCGAAAAAGGGTTAAAAGCTGCCATCGACGAACTCCGAAAAGGCGAAAGAGTCACTTCCGCTTCTGCCGAAGAAAACTATAATTCCTTAAATAAATACGCCAAAAACCTCAACGAATTGGCCCGAACTGGCAAACTTGATCCAGTCATTGGTCGTGACGAAGAAATCCGTAGGGTTTTGCAAATTTTGACGCGTCGAACCAAAAATAACCCAATGCTTGTGGGCGAACCAGGAGTTGGTAAAACCGCTATCGCCGAAGGTCTCGCACACCGAATTGTAAATGGTGATGTTCCCGAAAATCTGAAAGACAAAATCGTGTTTTCATTGGATATGGGAGCTTTGATTGCAGGAGCCAAATACAAAGGAGAATTTGAAGAAAGATTGAAATCGGTAGTGAAAGAAGTAACTGCTGCCGAAGGTGACATTGTGCTTTTCATTGACGAAATCCACACCCTTGTGGGTGCTGGCGGTGGCGAAGGGGCGATGGATGCAGCAAATATCCTGAAACCAGCTTTGGCTCGTGGCGAATTGCGTGCCATTGGTGCAACGACTTTGGACGAATACCAAAAATATTTCGAGAAAGACAAAGCACTCGAACGCCGTTTCCAAAAAGTAATGATTGAAGAACCCGATACCGAAAGCGCGATTTCCATCCTTCGAGGCATCAAGGAAAAATATGAAACACACCACAAAGTTCAAATAAAAGACGATGCCATTATTGCCGCTGTCGAATTATCGCAACGGTATATTACCAATCGGTTTTTGCCCGATAAAGCCATCGATTTGATGGACGAAGCAGCATCCAAAATCCGAATGGAAATCAATTCAAAGCCCGAAGAACTCGATGTTTTGGATCGAAAAATTATGCAGTTGGAAATCGAAATCGAAGCCATCAAACGCGAAAAAGATGAGAGCAAACTCAAAGTTTTGGGAATGGATTTGGCAAATCTGAAAGACGATCGAAACGAAGTATTTACCAAATGGAAATCCGAGAAAGAGGTGGTCGATAATATTCAAGCCGTAAAAACCGAAATTGAGGATTTTAAATACGAAGCCGAACGAGCCGAACGTGAAGGCGATTATGGAAAAGTGGCCGAAATTCGTTACGGAAAAATTAAAGAAGCACAGGAGCGATTGGATGCCTTCCAAAAGCAATTAGCCGAAAATCAATCTGGTGGAAGTTCTTTAATTAAAGAAGAGGTTACTCGAGAAGACATTGCCGAAGTGGTAGCCAAATGGACTGGAATTCCAGTGATGAAAATGCTGCAAGGCGAAAGAGAAAAACTCTTGAAACTCGAAGACGAACTGCACAAACGTGTCGTGGGTCAGGAAGAAGCCATCGAAGCCGTGAGCGATGCCGTTCGCAGAAGTCGTGCGGGATTGCAGGATATGAAAAAACCAGTGGGGACTTTCCTTTTCCTTGGAACCACAGGAGTTGGAAAAACCGAATTGGCCAAAGCCTTAGCAGAATATTTATTCGACGATGAGAACGCAATGACCCGAATCGATATGAGCGAATACCAAGAACGCCACAGCGTGAGTCGTTTGGTGGGTGCGCCTCCGGGCTATGTAGGTTATGACGAAGGCGGACAATTGACCGAAGCCGTGCGTAGAAAACCGTATTCCGTGATTTTGTTGGACGAGATTGAAAAAGCGCATCCCGACACCTTCAACATCTTGTTGCAAGTTTTGGACGAAGGACGTTTGACCGACAATAAAGGAAGATTAGCCGATTTCAAAAACACGATTATCATTATGACTTCCAATATGGGAAGCCAGATTATTCAGGATAAATTCGATCCCCAATCAAGTTGGGGACTAAAAGGAAACATCGAAGCCACCACCGAAGCTGCCAAAGTGGAAGTTTTGGGATTATTGAAACAAACCGTTCGTCCAGAATTCATCAATCGTATTGACGAAATCGTGATGTTTACGCCACTAACAGCCAAAAATATTGCACAAATCGTAGGTTTGCAACTGAAAAGTGTCAAAAAAATGTTGGCTTTACAAGGCATAACTTTAGACACCACACCCGAAGCGATTGACTATCTTTCTGAGAAAGGCTATGATCCGCAATTTGGTGCCCGACCCGTAAAACGTGTGATTCAAAGAGACGTTCTCAACCAATTGTCGAAAGAGATTCTGGCGGGGAAAATCACTACCGACAGCATCGTTTTGATTGATGCTTTTGATGGGAAGTTGGTGTTTAGGAATCAGGGGGAGTTGGTTCATTAATCGGACTTCGTCAGTTCGAGTGTTTTATTAAAAAATGCGATAGCTTTTTTTAATAAAATGTATCGAGAACACTACAACACACAAGCTTCTCGATACAATTTTTAATAGTAAAGCTGTCGCATTACTATTAAAAACCACTCGAAGTGACGTACATTGAAAACAATTTTAATTTTAAGAAAACACCAGTCGAAAGATTGGTGTTTTTTTTGGAGTAAAAAGGTTGTTGTACCCTGTTAGAAGTCTCCTTCCAATCCCAAAACGCTATGCAACTACAAGTCTATAGACCCTTTTTCGGCTGGTGCTTATTGTCTAGCAAAATCGTAGCGTAACCATAAATTTGTAATAACGTAAGCTTTGCAATAGAGAAAAAGCCTTATATTTGCTATCAAGAATTAAAAAACTAATTATGCTGTCAGAAAAAAAAGCCAAAAAAATCGTATTTCGATCGAATGCGAAAGAAGTTGCTAATTTGATAGTGGCGGGCAAACAAGCAGCAGCAAATGCAATCAGGGAAAACAGGGCTTTAGGTTTGTCTTTTACTTACACAAAAGGCAATACAGTAGTTCGTGAAAATGCAAATGGCGATATCGAAAACCTCAATAGCAAACCATTACGCTCCTCACTTAAAATAAAAAAAGGAACTATTTTGTATGTCAAGTCAAAGTAGAATCAGGCTTTTTGCGGGACCCAATGGCTCTGGAAAAACATCATTATATTACAAAATAAGCAAAACCTACAATTCTGGTATTTTTGTCAATGCAGATGAAATAGAAAAAACACTTCAAACCAAAGGATTAATTGATTTGTCTGAATTTGGACTAAAGGTCACCACAAAAGACTTAGAACTCTTCTTTTCGTTAAGCGACAGCCAGTCCTTGGTTATGAAAGCAGAACAGGAAAACTACACTATCGATATTACTGTTGCCGAGAATTTTATTGTCAATAAACCCAAAGAAACGAACAGTTATGAAGCGGCCTTTGCAGCTTCTTTCATCCGCTATTTACTTTTAAAAGGACAAAAATCCTTTTCGTATGAAACCGTAATGAGTGATCAGTCAAAACTTCGCGAATTAAAGCTAGCAAAGCAAACCGGATTCAAAACCTATCTTTATTTTGTTTGTACGGATGATTATCAAAAAAATATTGATCGAGTACAGTTAAGAGTGGCGAAAGGTGGACATAATGTTGATATAAATAAAATTGAAAAAAGATATTTCAAGACCTTAGAAAATCTATCTGCTGCTATAAAAATTGTAGATCGGGCATTCTTGTTTGATAATTCAGGAAAAGAAATGAATTTATTAGCAGAAGTATATCAGGGACAGGCGTTCAAGTTTTATACCACAAATCTCCCATTGTGGTTTGAAGAGTATGTTTACAACAAATTTGATTTTTAAAAGCCATTGATGTTTTTTTTGGAGAAAAACGAAGGGGTTTTATAACAACTTCCCTCCCGCTGTACGCCATATCTTTTGGGCTTCCCGAAAAATCAGGACAGCCCAAAAGGATATTGGCTGCCATCGGGGCGAAGCGATGACTTTTATTTTTCTAATAACAATTTCAAAGAAAAAAAATCCTAATATATCACCTTCAAAACTGAAACCCTCCCTTTTATGGTTTTAAACCCTGAAAGAACTACATCGCAAACATTAACAATATATTAACTACTTTATTTTGATTAAAATCTTAAAATTGTGAATGTCTAATTTTAAAAAATATACCTTATGCCATTTGAAAATTTAAACAACAATCATTACACCGCAGACGAAAAAACAGCCGTACAAGCAGCACTTTCAACTATTGAAACAACGCTTTCGCCAAAATTTAGAAACCTCTCAGCCGAGGAACGAAAAAAGTACGGTAGTGTAAACGAACAAAACAAACTCATTGTAAACAAAGTGAGAGACTACCGTGAGTCTGCTCCTGCTTTGAGTTCGCCAGATGTGGACTGGGTAGAGTTTCAAGCCGATTTTGACTCTCGCGATTTTATACAAAAAACCATTTCGAGACTAGAGGGAATGCTGACCAATTTGAATAACAACAAAATCTTGCACGATTACGACAACTACTCGGCAGCACTAACAGACTATGGCTACAGCCAATACAAAGCGGGTACCAAAGTAGCTGGATATGAAAACAAAGTAACTGATATTGCACAATTCTTTAGTCGTACCGGCACAACAACGCCCGAAGCACCACCAACGGTATAACAAGCCAGTTGTTATCTCACTAAAAACCTTTTTGTTACCCAACAAAAAGGTTTTTTTATGGAATAAACTCTCAATAACGTAAACGTTCACGTCTATAACGTAAACTTTCACGTCAGCAACGCCAAATTTGGCATACAACAATGCAAAATTTTAAATCAAAGACGTAAAATTTTAAGTTATTGATGTGAAACTTTACATCAATGACGTGAAATTTCACGTCAAGGACGTCAACGTTTACGTTTTTGAGCCTTTTATTGGATTAGTACACCGAGAAACTGGTTTTTGACAATAAAAACTTTATTTTAGCGGTGTCAATCTGGGTGCACGACAAATTGCATTTATTTAATAATTAAGAGATATAAACTTAATGTTATTGAAATTAATCATCCCACGGTTGAAACCGTGGGCAATGTTGAAGAATGCAACCTCTCAAAAACCATAGCCAACGGTTTCAACCGTTGGTGCTTTAAAAGTGCAATTTGTCGTCCACCCTGTCAATTTAAAGTAGTTTTAACCAATTAAACAAACCACAAACAATAAACAATAAACAATAAACAATAAACAAAAACCCAACAAATAAAACATGAAACTTACCGATATACTAAAAGATTCCAACTACAAACTTACCCAATTCAAAGCCGACCAAATTACAAGATTTGAAAACACCATCACGCTAAAAGAAACTAAAGGGGGTTTTGTACCTTATATTACCTGCCTAGTCCGCAAAAAAGAAATCAAGCTCACGCCCGAAGAAGCCGTTCGTCAATTGTATTTGATGGTGTTGAATGAAGACTATGAATATCCTTTCGAGAGAATGGAACTGGAATATGCCGTTACCTTTGGTCGTGAAAAAAAACGTGCCGATATTGTCATTTTCGACAAACAAAATACCACGGCGGTCAATATCATGGTCGAACTCAAAAAACCAAAACTCAAGGACGGAAAGGAGCAGCTGAAAAGTTACTGCAACGCCACTGGTGCACCCATCGGGATTTGGAGCAATGGCGACAGTATTTCGTTTTACAACCGTCGTGATCCCAATTATTTCAAAGACATTCCCGAAATTCCAAAAGCTTCGCAAAAACTAACCGATGTTTTGACCGAGCGTTGGACAATTGACGATTTGATTGCCAAAGACAAACTGGTAAACGAACGAAAATCACTCAAAGATTTGATTCTCGAAATGGAAGACGAAGTTTTGGCAAACGCAGGTGTCGATGTGTTTGAGGAATTATTTCAATTGATATTTACCAAACTTTTTGACGAGCTGGAAAGCACAAGAAATAAAACCCGAGCATTAGAATTTAGAAACTACGGCGAAACCGAAACCGAACTCAAAAACAAGATTCAATCGCTGTTTGAAAAAGCAAAGACCAAATGGGAAGGTGTTTTTGCCGACAGTGCCAAGGTTACCCTTACCCCCTCGCATTTGGCCATTTGTATTTCATCTTTAGAGAGTATCAAACTATTCAACTCCAATCTCGATGTGGTCGATGAGGCTTTTGAATATTTGATCAACAAAAGCAGCAAAGGCGAAAAAGGGCAGTATTTCACCCCCCGATATGTGATAGATATGTGTGTAAAAATGCTCGACCCAAAAGCAGAAGAAACCGTAATAGACACGGCGGCTGGGAGTTGCGGATTTCCTGTTCACGCCATTTTTCACGTTTGGGAAAAACAACTCAAAGCCAAAGGACTCAACAAAAGCCATCTCTTCACTGCCGAAGAAAAACTACCCGAACAAACCGATTATGTACAAAACAACGTTTTTGCAATAGATTTCGACGAAAAAGCCGTGCGGGTTTCCAGAACCCTAAACCTGATTGCAGGCGATGGTCAAACCAATGTATTACACTTAAATACTTTAGATTTTGAACGTTGGGACGATAACTATAACGACAACAATTGGTTCGATGTGTATGGCAACGGCTGGAAAAACCTCCGCAAACTCCTGAAAAACCCAAAAGCCAAAACCGAAAGCATCGAAGAAGAACGCAACGGCAAAATTTATGTAAAAGATACCCAACGCTACAACTGCCGTGATTTTCAGTTTGATGTCCTGATGGCAAACCCACCCTTTGCAGGAGATATCAAAGAAACCCGCATCATATCGAGATACGAATTGGGCAAAAAAACCACTGGCAAATACCAAAACGCTGTAGGGCGGGACATTCTCTTTATAGAACGCAACCTCGATTTCCTAAAACCAGGCGGAAGAATGGCAGTAGTCCTGCCCCAAGGCCGATTCAACAACAGCAGCGACAAACAAATTAGGGATTTTATTGCCGAACATTCCCGAATTTTGGCAGTAGTGGGCTTACATGGCAATGTATTTAAACCCCACACTGGCACCAAAACCTCGGTATTGTTTATCCAAAAATGGGACGAAAAACTATGCCCGAAAGTAGATGATTATCCCATATTCTTTGCCACTATGCAGGAATCCAGCAAGGACAACAGTGGCGAAAAGATATTTGTAAAGAAGAAAGACTTCCCAAGTCCCACCCCAGTCCTCCCCGAAAGGGAGGGAGAAGGAATGGTAGCCGAACCCCTAGACCATTATGACGAACTACCCCAAAACCTAGACGAATATTTACTAGATTCCCACGGACACTTGATCGTAAAACACGACCTCTTTAACCACGACGGCATGACCCGGGACGGCATAGCCGAAGCCTTTGAGGAGTTTGCCAAAAAAGAAAATTTAAGTTTCGTAGCTCCCTCCCCTTGGGGGAGGGTTGGGGAGGGGATTGTGGGAAAGCCCTAAGCCCTTTCAACGAAACCCGATATAGGGAATTGTTGGAAGGGCTGGAAATAACAATCTTTAATTATAAAGAAATTTTTATAGATAATTCTGAATTTAGAATTGATTCAGAATATTATAGAAAAGAATTTCTACAACTTTATAAATATATTAAAGGTTCGCCAATTTTAGACAAATTGGTTTATATGTCGGATTTATCAACAAATGGAGCTTTTGCTGATGTGGCAAGTATTAAACATGATGATAATCCTAAAATAATTCCTTTTATACGTTCTGGAAATGTTGGCAATACATTTATAAATGAAAATGATTTAGAGTTTATTTCTAAAGAAGCGCATCTTAATTTACCAAAATCAACCACAAAACTCTATGATATAATGATGGCAAGAAAAGGCAAAATAGGTGGGGCTTCAATTATTATGGATTCAGAAGTAGATTTTAATTGTAATGAAAATGTAATCAAACTTGATATTTTAGATAAGAAAAAATTAAACCCCTTTTATTTCACAGCTTATTTTAATTCAAAGTATGGAATAAAACAAATAGAAAGATTATCAACTGGTAATGTTCAACCTTGGGTAAGTATTTTTCAAATAAGGAAATTAATGATTCCTATTTTGAATAATGATTTTCAGTTATTAATTGAGAAGACAATAAAAGAAGCACATAAAAAAATAGACCTCTCAAAATTAGCCTACACCGATGCCGAGGGTTTATTAATGTGGGAATTGGGATTAGCGGTTAAGAATAATGAAACGATAAGTTGGGTACAGGAAATGGTTACCGACTACATGTCACCCGCCACTGCAGACAAGCTGCTGGACGGGACAAAAGACCTAAGACCCGATGCCTTTGATAAAACCCGTTTTCTGTTAGACGAAATCAAGCGGTTGCAGTTGCCTCAAAACTATTCGCCAAACAACCTGCTATTGATAGAAAACATGTTTCAAGAACTGGAGGGGTTGGAAAAAGAAAGAGACCAGAGTCTGAAATTCAGCCAAGACCTCTTGAGGATAATGCAGGAACACAACGAAAACGCCAAAACCCTACGACAGTTTCAAGAAGCCTACAAACAAAACATTAACATAAAATCGTTCAAAGACAGTTTTGGCACTACGGGCAGGCTGGATGCCGAGTATTATCAAAAAAAGTATGAAGTGGTTGTTGAGAAGATAAAATCTCAAAAATATGATACTTTGCAAAACATTGTCAGTATTACTAAATCATTAGAACCTGGCTCAAACTATTACTCTGATGATGAAACAGGTTTGCCATTTATGCGTGTTGCCGATTATACAAAATTTGGATTATCTGAACCCAACAAGAAACTAACTTTTGATTTTATCAAAGACAATCAAGATAAAATAGAGGAATTAAAACCAAAAAAAGGTTCAATCCTTTTCTCGAAAGATGGAAGCGTAGGAACGGCTTATCATTTGAGAGAAGATTTTGAAGGCGTTACATCAAGTGCTATATTGAACTTGAAAGTTAAAAACGATAAAGAAGTTATTCCAGAATATTTGACTTTGGCTTTAAATTCAGAATTAGTTCAAATGCAAGCTGAACGTGATGCTGGAGGTTCTATAATTTTACACTGGCGAATTGGCGAAATTCAAAATGTTGTTGTACCCATCATCGACTACAAAAAACAACAAGAAATCGCCCTTCTCATCGAAGATAGTTTTTCCCTCAAAAAACAAAGCGAACATTTGCTAGAAGTGGCCAAACGAGCCGTGGAGATAGCCATTGAAGAAAACGAGACGGTGGCGATGGGGTATATCCAAAAGAATAAGTTGTAAAACACAACTCTAGCAGGTGGAGTGTCAACTTTAAAGTGTCTAAATTCCTCAGATTTGACACCCCATCTTCAAGGTTATTCAATCAAAAGTGTTGCCATAATAGGATAATGATCGGAGTTTTCAAAATCAGAAAAACTATCAAATTTTTTGACTTTCATTGCATCATCGGCAAAAATATAATCAATACGAGCGGGATAATATCGAAACTTATAAGTTGCTCCAAAACCAACACCAGCCTCTTCAAAACTGTCTTTTAATGCTCCTTTTATATTTCTGTAAACATACGAAAATGCACTGTTGTTCATATCGCCACAAATAATTATGGGATATGAACAATCCTTTTTATGTTCCTTGATAATCTCGGCTTGCTGTTGTTGTTGTTTGAATGCTTTGCTGATTCTATTAAACAATTTTTGTGATTTCCCTTGATCAATGGCATCAATATTTTTCTCGTCGAGTTCTGTAACATCAGGCGAAATTTTGATGGATTGAAGGTGCATATTATACACCCTAATAATGTCTTTCCCTTTTTTAATATCGGCAAAAACAACATTATTGTTTGAGTTTGGAAACACAATATTTCCCTGATTGATAATTGGAAATTTAGAAAAAATAGCTTGGGCAGTTTTAATTTGATTGCCTTCCATCAAAATATATTTATGGCTATAAACCTTCAAATCTATATTGGCAGAATTCGAAAACTCCTGAATGCACAATATATCTGGGTTTTTTTCATTGATAAAGTTTAAAATATCAAGGGGAACATCATCTCTATCGAGCCATTTGAAGACATTAAACAACCGAACATTATAACTCATTACTGTAAAATCTTTCTCGTTTTCGGGATATTCTTTGGCGGAAAATTTGTAGAATTTATTAAAAAAAGTAATTCCCATCAGTAGTACCAAACCAGATAAAATCATTCTCTTTTTGAATTGAAATCCCCAATACAAGAAAAATAAACCGTTCAAAATAAAAAACAAAGGCATAAACAAGGTAAATACCGACAGCAATGGAAAAAGTTTTGGAGCCAAAAAAGGTAAAAGATAAGCAACAAAAGTGGATACAGTAAGCACTATATTCAAAAAAAACATTAGTTTATTGAACCACGAAAGGTTTTTCATTTTATGTTTGTTGTTTATGGTTCAACTATAACCTTAGTATTTCATTACTGCAACTGCAAACTGCAACCTGAATACAGCAATCTGATTACTTCCCCGCTTTAAACAAAAATTCTTTTTCTTCTTTGGTCAAACAATCATAACCCGAACGACTAATTTTATCAAGAATTTCATCTATTTGCTGTTGGCTTTTGTCTTTGGTTACAATCCTTGAAGCCGTTTTTGGTAATGGTTTATTATAATTTCTATGTACTTTTTTGAAAGGAGTTGAAGGTGAATTTCTAAACAAATTAACAAAAAAATCCAATAGGTTTGAAACAATTTTACTCAAATCGGTTCCGTTTTGGAGCAATTTAATAAAAATAAAACCAAAAAAAGCCCCAGCCAAATGGGCAATATGTCCGCCAGAATTATTAGATTGAATTTGCATTAAATCAATCAAAAGAATGACAACGGTAACCTGCCAAAGCTTTACATTTCCAATAATCAACAAACGCAAATTCATCAACGGCTGATAGGTTGTTGTGGCTACCAAAATCGCCATAATAGCTCCTGAAGCACCTACAATTGACGAAATAATGTTCATTAAATAAAAGGAAAGGACAAAAACTACACCCGAAAAAATAGCCGATAACAGGTACAATCCCAATAACTGTTTTTGATTGAAAAAAGTTAAAAACAATTGACAGGAAAAATTCAGAATGATTAAATTGAAAAAAATATGAAAAAAACCAGAATGAAAAAAAGCATAGCTAACTATTGACCAAGGTTTCCATAACAAATCCATCGGATTCGAAGTCAAACTTACATACTGAAGAAATTCAATATTAACATTTACATATTTCAACAATCCAAAAACAATATATGAAACTAGAAAGCAACCAATATTCCAGTAGATTAACTTTTGAGTTATTCCACCGAATTTGTATTGCTGTTTTAAATCGTCTATAATACTACTCATTTTGATGTTATAATTAAGAGTTAATCTGCTATCAACAAGCTGAATCAGAAATCTGACTTGAGCCTTCATGGCTAATTGTCGAAGCAAATTTAGTTCTCTTGCTTCCTTCATACATTTCATATTTTACCAATCTGGCTTCGATACTGGCATTGAAAAGTTTGATTTTCCGCGATGGTTTAAGTCCCACATATTTCAAAGCTTCGAGATTTCCAGTAATGAACCAAGCATTGGTTCCTGGATAATTTTTCTTCAAAGTGTCGCCAATATTCTTATAGAATTCTTCCATGTGAATATCCAATCGCTCATCGTAAGGCGGATTGAAAACAATATGTAATTTCCCCTGCGAGGTTTTTTCTGTATCAAAAAAGTTTCTTTCCTCGATGGTAATGTATTCGTCTAAATTGGCATTTTTGATATTGTCTTTGGCTTTCAAAACTGCACTTGGCGCTTTATCATATCCTTTTATGGTGTAATGAAACTCACGAACTTTTTTCATCAAAGAATCCAAAATTTGGTCAAATAAATCATTGTCCCAATCGTTCCATTTTTCGAATGCAAATTCCTTGCGATTAATATTTGCCGGAATATTACACGCAATCATCGCAGCTTCGGCCAAGAAAGTGCCCGAACCACACATCGGATCCAAAAAGTCGCCTTGACCATCCCAACCCGAAAGCTGCAAAATTCCTGCTGCCAATACTTCGTTTATAGGTGCAATATTCGTGGCCGTTCTATAACCCCGTTGATGCAAAGAATTTCCGGAAGTATCTAACGCAACCGAAACCTGGTCTTTGTCGATGTGGACATTTATTCTCAAATCAGGATGAATTTTCTCGATACTCGGACGTTGCCCTGTTCTTTCTCGAAACTGATCCACAATAGCATCTTTACATTTTTGGGAAACAAATTCCGAATGATTAAAATACTCCGAATGCACCGTGGCATCAATCACAAAAGTCTGATTGGCACTGAGAAATTTCGACCAGTTCAATCCAGAAATCCCTTTGTAAAGGGCATTTTCATCTCTTGCTTTGAAGAAATAAATAGGTTTCAGAATTTTCAAAGCCGTTCTCAAAGACAAATTGGCTTTATACATAAAACCTTTGTCACCTTTGAAACTTACCATTCTCACACCTTGCTCCACCTCTTGTGCACCCAGTATTTTCAATTCGTTTGCCAATATTTCTTCAAAACCAAAAAAGGTTTTGGCAATCATTCTAAAATTATTTTCCATAAGCCCCCTAGCCCCCAAAGGGGGAATTGATATTATTTTAATTGGCAAAAATACATTAAATTTGCTGACTTGAATTAATAGAAAAAGAATAAATGTCGAATTCACAAAAACAACACACGAGCGAGAGCGAACTGGCGAAGCAAACAACAAACAGCAAACCATTAACAAAAAACTGGTTCGCCTCTTGGTTTGATACACACTATTATCACATTCTTTATAAAGAACGAAATTACAGGGAAGCTCAGATTTTTATGGACAATTTGACACATTACCTCAATCTGCCCGAGAAAGCGAAAGTACTGGATTTGGCTTGTGGCAAAGGTCGTCATTCTATCTATTTGAATCAATTGGGTTATGAAGTTGTGGGTGCAGATTTGTCTGAAAACAGTATTACCGAGGCCAAAAAAAACCAAAATAAAACGCTACATTTTGAGGTTCACGATATGAGGGAAACTTTCGAAGATAAATTTGATGCTATATTCAATTTGTTTACCAGTTTTGGTTATTTCGAAAATGACGAAGACAACCTGACCACTTTGAAAGCGATGAAGGACAGTTTGACCGAACAGGGTTTTGCCGTAATCGACTTTATGAACGTGAATCAAGTTATCAATAATTTAGTTACCGAAGAAGTAAAAACAGTCGAAAATATTGACTTTCACATCAAAAGGTATGTGAGCGACGGACATATTTTCAAAGAAATCGACTTTGAAGATCAAGGAGAAAAATATCATTTTATCGAAAAAGTAAAAGCCTTAACCCTCAAAGATTTTGAAGCAATGATGGAAGAAGCTGGAATTTTTCTGTTGGATATTTTTGGAGATTATAAACTGAAAAAATTCCATAAAACCGATAGCGAACGATTGATTATGATTTTTAAATAAAGTTTAAGATTGTTTGAATTTGTTTAAGATTGTTTAAGATTGTTTAAAGTTGTTTAAAGTTGTTTAAGATTGTTTAAAGTTGTTTAAGATTGTTTAAGATTGTTTAAAGTTGTTTAAAGTTGTTTAAGATTGTTCAAACAATGTTAAGCTTTTAAACCACTTTAAACTTTTAAACCTTTAAACCTTTAAACCTTTAAACCACTTTAAACCTTTAAACCTTTAAACCTTTAAACCTTTAAACCTTTAAACCTTTAAACCACTTTAAACATATAAATGAATTACCTTCTACCCTTATTTTCTGTACTTCTTGGTTATGGTATTGCCTTATTTTTAAAACCAAAAAGCAAAACCAACCTTAAATTATTGTTAGCTTTCAGCGGTTCGTTCCTGCTGTCATTAACTGTAATACATTTGCTTCCAGATGTATATGAAAGTCAAAACCACAATGTTGGACTTTTTATTATGGCAGGTATTTTATTCCAAATCATTTTAGAATTTTTCTCGAAAGGTGCCGAACACGGTCACGTTCACGGTCATGAAACGATGTCTCATATTCCTTGGTTGCTTTTTATCAGTCTTTGTATTCACGCTTTTATGGAAGGATTTCCCGTGAGCCATCATCACAATTTAGCTGTTGGGATTGCAATTCATCATTTGCCCATAGCCATCATTTTAACTATATTTTTTGTCAAAGCCAAATTAGACAAAAAAGCCATTTTTGTATTCATGCTTACTTTTGCTATTATGACTCCGTTGGGAACCATTATTTCAGACTATTTGCCAATACTAAATGATTACTACACCGAAATAACCGCTGTTGTTATTGGAATATTATTCCACATTTCTTCTACGATTATTTTCGAAAGTAGTGAAGGTCACAAGTTTAATATAGCCAAAATTTCGATGATTATTTTTGGTGTGGTACTTGCGTATTTTATATAAAACAATTTTAAAATCTATATCATGAAAATTAAAATTTTACTATTTATTTGCTTTTTAATTGTTTTTACTGAAACTGTTTCTGCTCAAAAAAAGAATATTCCTTTTAACAATCATAAGATTCATTATGAAGGAAGAATTGCCTTTAATGATAGCACAGCTTGCATAAATTGGTCTGGCTCCTCTATTAGTTTGAATTTTAGAGGGACTGAAATTTCGGCAATTCTAAAAGATGCAGATACCTCTAATTATTATAATGTGATTTTAGACGGTAAAGTAATTTCGAAAATTCAGTTGGATACCATCAAAAAAAACTACCTTCTTGCTTCGGGTTTAAGCAAGGGAAAACACAAAATCCAACTTTTCAAACGCACCGAATGGGGAAAAGGACAAACTTTTTTTTATGGGTTTGAAACCCTTGAAAATAGTAGAATTTTATCTAAATCAAAACCTAAAAAAAGAAAAATTGAATTCTATGGCGACTCCATTACTTGCGGTTATGGCAATGAAGATTCCTCTGGAAAAGACTCTAAAACAGGTCATTTCGAGAATAATTATTTGACTTATGATGCTATTACCGCCCGACATTTTGATGCTCAATTTTCTTGTATTGCACAAAGTGGAATCGGAATCATGGTAAGTTGGTTTCCAACTACAATGCCTGATATTTATGATTTAACCAATCCTCACGATAAAAATACGAAATGGGATTTTGAAAATTATACTCCTGATATTGTCGTTATTAACCTATTTCAAAATGATTCTTGGATTGTTAATCAGTCTAAAAATACTGAGTTCATCAATAAATTTGGAAACCAAAAACCCAACGAAGACTTCATTATTAAATCATATCAAAATTTTGTGAAATCGATTAGAGAAAAATACCCAAACACATCCATTATTTGTGCCTTAGGTAGTATGGATGCTACCAAAGAAGGTTCAAAATGGCCAGATTATATCAAAAAAGCGGTTGCGAATCTTCAAGACAAAAAAATATACACTCATTTATTTAAGTATAAAAACACTCCTGGACATCCAAAAATTAATGAACATCAAGATATGGCAGATAGTTTAATAGCTTTTATAGACAAAAATATTAAATGGTAAAAAGTTATAAACCTCTATATTTGTTCTATTAATTATGTGAATAATACTATTTCTAAAGCAATCTAAACTTGAGATTTTTTATAAAACTGGCTTACAACGGAACCAATTATCACGGATGGCAATGCCAACCCAATGCGTCGTCTGTGCAAGAAACCCTGAACAAGGCTTTATCAATTGTATTGAATTCTGAAATAAATCTTATGGGTGCAGGACGCACCGATACTGGAGTTCACGCCAAAGAAATGTATGCCCATTTTGATTTTGAAACTGAAATTGATAGTCAAAATTTAGTACACAAACTCAATTCCTATTTACCTAAAGACATTTTCATTTACGATATCTTTCCCGTTCACGAGGAGGCTCACGCCCGTTTTGACGCTACCAAAAGAACATACCAATATCATATTCACACTTTTAAAGATGTATTTTTGCAGGACCAAAGTTGGTACTACCATCAAAATTTGGATTTGGATTTAATGAATGAAGCTTCAAAATTATTATTGAATTATACTGATTTTCAATGTTTTTCTAAAGTAAATACCGATGTAAATACTTTCGATTGTACTATTTTTGAAGCCTATTGGACTCAAAAAAATAACAGTATAACATTTACCATTTCTGCCAATCGTTTTCTAAGAAATATGGTTCGAGCTATTGTAGGAACTTTAGTTTACGTAGGTTTGCACAAAATTACATTAGAAGATTTCAACAACATTATAGCCAGTAAAAACCGAAATGAAGCAGGATTTTCAGTTCCCGCACACGGATTGTATTTGACAAAGATTGAGTATGATTATTTTTCAGACGACAGGTAGCAGATGGCAGATGGCAGATGGCAGATGGCAGATCGCAGGTGGCAGATGGCAGATGGCAGGTAGCAGATGGCAGATGGCAGGTTGGAATAGATAATGAGATTGAAAATTTTATAAAAAAAATTACATTAAAAAAATTAGTTTATAATGCAGCAAAAGGTATTTGATTACAAATTTAGAATTCTGATTCTGTAATCTGTAATCTGCAACCTGAAATCTGCCCTCTAAAATTATGAAAGCAAAAGCATTCGATACCCGTTTATTCAAAAGAATATTACAATATACAAAGCCTTATAAGTTACGCTTTAATGGTGTGATTATTTTTGCCGTTTCATTATCTGTTTTTGCAGCTTTACGACCGTATTTATTAAAACAAACAGTCGATGGATACATTAAAACCCACGACCAATTTGGACTTTTACTGTATGTCAGTCTAATGGGATTTGTTTTGTTACTGGAAGTTTTTTCTCAATTTTTCTTTGTCTTTTGGGCTAACTGGCTTGGACAAGACATCGTAAAAGACATTCGAAATAAAATGTTCAAACATATTCTAAGCTTCAAAATGAAATATTTTGACAATGTGCCTGTAGGACAACTCGTGACTCGTTCGGTTTCGGATATTGAAGCCATTGCACGGATTTTTAGTCAAGGATTATTTATGATCATAAGTGATATGATGAAAATGATTGTGGTGCTGGGGTTTATGTTTTATATGAATTGGAAACTTACTTGGATTGTCATCGTTGCGATGCCAATTTTAGTGTTCTTCACTCGAATTTTTCAAAAGAAAATGCAAATCGCTTTCGAGGAAGTTCGTACACAAATTGCCAATTTGAACTCCTTCGTTCAGGAACGAGTGACAGGAATGAAAATTGTACAATTATTTCATCGGGAAGATATTGAATTCGAAAAATTCAAAACCATCAATCAAAAACACAATAAAGCTTGGATAAAAACCATTTTATACAACTCCATCTTCTTTCCTATTGCCGATATTATTTCTTCGTTAACCCTTGGTTTTGTTGTACTTTACGGAGGAATTAAAATATTGAATGGGGACAATTTCACCACCTTTGGAGATTTGTTTTCCTACACCATGTTTATCGGGATGTTATTCAATCCGTTGCGTCAAATTGCAGATAAATTCAACGAAATGCAACTCGGAATGATTGCCGCCAATCGTGTTTTTGATATTCTCGACACCCAAGACCAAATTCAAGATACGGGAACTATCGAAGCGCCTATATTCAAAGGAAGTATTCAATTTAAAGATGTTCACTTTGGCTATATCGCCGAAGAATATGTGATTAAAGGAATCGATTTAGATGTAAAAGCAGGAAAAACCATTGCCATTGTTGGAGCCACAGGAGCAGGAAAATCAACGATTATCAATTTGCTGAACCGTTTTTATGAAATTAATAGCGGAACGATATGTATTGACGGTCAAAACATTGAAAATTACACTTTAAGTTCTTTGCGAAAGCAAATAGCGGTGGTGTTGCAGGACGTTTTTCTTTTTGCCGATACCATTTTCAATAATATTACCCTCAACAATCCCGATATTTCTCGGGAACAAGTTCTGGCTGCCGCCAAAAAAATTGGCGTCCATAAATTCATTATGAGTTTGCCCGATAATTATGATTTTGATGTGAAAGAGCGTGGCGTTATGCTGTCTTCGGGGCAACGCCAATTGATTGCTTTTCTGCGTGCTTATGTGAGCAATCCGAGTATTCTGATTTTGGATGAAGCCACTTCTTCTATTGATACTTATTCGGAGGAATTGATTCAGAAAGCGACCGAAAACATTACCAAAGGCAGAACTTCTATCGTAATTGCACATCGTTTGGCCACCATTCTCAAAGCCGACAAAATTGTAGTGATGGACAAAGGCTTGATTGTCGAGCAAGGAACGCATCAGGAATTATTGACCTTTGAAAATGGATATTACAAAAAATTATACGACTCTCAGTTTGCTTTAGAAATCGACACCACAAATAACTAATTAAATTTATTCCTTATGGCATTTACAATTGCAATTTCCAAATACCGAACTCCTCTAAAAAAGAACATCTGGCTTCAAATTTTTATTGTTTTTTTTCTTGTCAATTGGGCAAATTCCTATATCGGAAATACTGATACCGCCAATTGGATATTAGAAAACACCTTAGTTTTTTTATTCCTTGGCTTTATAACATTCAACTACAAAAAATTCCAATTTAGCGACCTTAGCTATTTGTTAATTTGTGTTTATTTGTGTCTGCACGTTTACGGTTCAAAATACACTTATGCCGAAAATCCGTTTGGTTACTGGCTAAAAGAGGCACTCGATTTATCCCGAAATCATTACGACAGAATTGTTCATTTTAGTTTTGGATTTTTATTGGCTTACCCCATGCGTGAAATGTTTTTGAAATGGCTCAAATTCCCAACTTGGGTAGCTTGGACTTTGCCCATAGAAATCACACTTTCCATCAGTGGTTTTTACGAATTAGTCGAATGGGCAGTTGCTGATGTATTTTTCAAAGCACAAGGAGATGCTTATTTAGGAACACAAGGTGATATTTGGGATGCACAAAAAGATATATTCTTGGCATTTATAGGCTCCATACTGGCAACCACTATTGTGTCTTTTGTGAAAAAAGTGTTCAATTTACGGGAGAAATAGAATAATTTGATAGTATTTCAAAGCCAAATTAGTTCCACCACCTAACGCAAATTGTGCTACGCTGGGTAATCTTTAAATTCTACGATTGTTTGTTTTAAAATCGAACTTACTGCATACCTATTGGTTTGAATCGTGCAAAAGTGGGTACATTGTATCTTTTTGCAACCATTGCACAAACTTCATTACTGATACGCTCATTTGTGCTTTTGACAGAAGCATTTATTTTTAAAGTTTCTCGATTTCTTCTTTTGAAAGTCCCGTTGCTTCAATAATTATCTCAATCGAAACTCCTAATTTTTTGAATGATTTTACAGTTTCTAATTTACCTTTTAATTCGCCTTCGTCGAAAGCTGTGTCAACAGCATAATCATACACGGCTTTATTATCTCTAAATACTTTTAAACTGTATTGATAACTATCTAGCTCTGTTGGTGCCAACTTAGCTAATTCTGCTTTGTCAAAAGCTTGTCTAAAAACTTCATCAGAAAAAATTGTTGGTATAGATTGAAAATCCTCTAAATGTTTGATGAAATACAACCACTGCTCAATTCGAGTTTTCAAATCAGCTTCTTTTTTCTTGAAATTTGGCATTTCAAGATAGATATAGGTCAGCTTTTCATAAAAAGTTTTATTGTTTTGATTCTTGAGTTTTATGGTGTGAATCACTTCACTTTTTTCAGGTTCACTTTCGTAGTCATCAAAGGTAAAATCGAGAATTCCGATACAATAAACGGCTTTCAAATTGTAGTTCCATTCGCCTCTTTCTGCTTGTTCCTGAATTGGAAAAGTAGAATAATAAATGGTTCGTTCTTTGAAATAATTTTGCTTGGATTTTTGTAATTCTACAATAAATTTTTCGCCTTTTTCGTTTTCGCAATAAATGTCATAAATGGCTTTTCTATCAAATTCAGTTTGTCCTAATTGCTCCTTATTTTTGAAAGAAAGGCTTACAATTTGATCATTTTCAGGCAAAAGAGCATTCAAAAAATCTAGCAATAAAGGTTTGCTTGCTTCTTCTCCAAATATTTTTTTAAAGCCGAAATCTGTAAACGGATTGATATACTTTGCTTGCATTTCAAATTATTTTTAACAAAAATACGATTTAATTTTTGAAAATTAAATATTTTTTGATTTTAGTAGCTTATTATCAAGCATCTCATAACTAATGAATTGAAGGATAAAAAGCTTGATTGTCAAGTAAGGAACACATAAGAAATTACAAAAAAATCAGGGGGTTTTCAATGGACTTATTTAATTTTTATTCCTTTTGGTTTAGGAAAATCTTTCCCCAAATAGTCGTACAGTCTTCTCACTTTTGAACGCCAACTTATTTTTGCTTCAATCCAAGTTTTGCTGCTTCCCAATACTTCTATTCTATCGTTTGAATGTGATGGACTGTTTTGTTTTGATGATTCTACATTATCGAATGCTAATAGCAACTCTGGTTTGTCGATTGGATTTATTTCCATGTCTAAATCAAAAATTGTCTGGTGTTCAGGCAAATTAAATTGTTCACATTTGATCTTAAAATGATGGAATAAATCAACCAAAGACATCTCATCAGTGATGTAATCTAAATCATAAATGTCCTTTTTAGCAAAACGATTTGAAGCACTCATTAATTTGAATAAACCAATGTCTATTTTGTGAATTAATCGAATATCATTATTGAAATCAGGGTTGAATAAGCATTTCATATTCTGTAAAAATTCCACTTTTATGACTTCGTTATCTTTTGAAATGAACATTTTTAAAAACAAAAATTGTTCGTCTAATTGAGTATTTAGCAACATTGCATTTACTTGCTTCTTGCCATATAGGCTTTCAACTTCTTTTATAATTTGTTCAAAACCAATTCTTCCTATGATTTCTGGAGCAATAAAATCGATATCAATAGATATACGATGATTGTATCTCAAAGCCAAATTAGTTCCACCACCTAAAGCAAATTGTGCTATGCTGGGCAAATTTTGTAATTCTAGTATTGTTTGTTTTAAAATGGAACTTACTGCATTCATATTTGTTTGAAACGTGCAAAAGTGGGTACATTGTATCTTTTGGCAACCATTGCACAAACTTCATTACTAATACGCTCTTTTGTACTTTTGAGGTATTTAAGTATGATGGTTTGGGAATAATATTGCTCTAATTTAAGAATATCCGTTGCAAATGTTTCAGGTGTTGTTGCAAACAAAGCCCTTGGAATGATAATGTCCTTATCTCTAGAAAGATTAAGTTTACTATGATCCATATCCCAAAATAAGTGTTTGGGAAAAATTGTTGCTATGTTTATCGATTGTTTCACTATACAAAATTAGTATTTATTTACTTTAAAAATTTATTTCTTGATTTAATCTTTAGATTTCTTGCTTTTAAATAGGTAATCTTGCTCTAATTTTTGATCAAATTCGAGACTTAAGGTGGAAAAAATTGATAAGCTAAAATACGTTTTTTTATGACTTTTTAGCCAACAAGCTAACGAGTAATTCATTTTGCAACTCCATCAAAACTGTAATTTTCTTTTGATTGTCCACTATACTTTCTATCAGTTCGGGTGAAGTAGTGTTG
>Ga0316608_1000348_pt1 | contig 22971 bp, 18 predicted proteins | sample MIS2016152B_MG_FD_207673 | JGI IMG/M metagenome (GOLD analysis project Ga0316608, IMG submission 207673) | Microbial mat bacterial communities from Middle Island sinkhole, Lake Huron, Michigan, United States - MIS.2016.152B | ecosystem: Environmental > Aquatic > Freshwater > Lake > Sediment...
GATATAGCGATTTATTACCATTAAAAGTATCGGGAAAGGTGGTGGGCTATGTGGGATTAGCGCGCCTCATGCCTTTTCCTAATGTGGAAAATGATACGCCACTAGATGCGGTTATATTTGTGGCTTCGGTATTATTACGAGTTTCGTTAGGGGTGGCGGTCACGAGTATTATTTTTGGGGTCATGTTGAGTCGCTCTTTGACTTCGCAATTAAATCATTTTGTAGAGGTGACGAAACATATCGGACAGCGTAATTTTGCCTTACGCATGGAGGAGACGGGCAGTGATGAGTTGGTGGCGGTGGCGCGGGCATTTAATCAAATGGTGGCAAATTTGGAACAAGCGGAGCAGTTACGTCGTAATCTTTTAACAGATGTAGCCCATGAATTACGCACCCCGTTGACCGTGTTACAGGGAAATTTGCGGGCGATATTAGATGAAGTGTATCCATTGGAGTTAGAGGAAATTGCGCGGCTCTATGAACATACGCGCTTTCTTAATCGCTTGGTGAATGACCTCCATGAATTGGCTCAAGCGGAGTCAAAACAATTGCCCCTTCATTTACAAGAGACTAATCTGAACGAATTTCTGGCGACCAGTATTGATATTTTCCAAGCGGCCGCCGAGTCAAAACAAATCACCTTACAAAGCCAAATTGAACCTAATTTGCCGTTGGTCATGGTAGATATGGCGAGACTCAAACAGGTATTACAAAATTTACTCGCCAATGCACTGCGCCACACGCCCAATGGCGGCAAGATTACGGTGAAGGCCACGGCTCATGGCAACCACATCACATTAATCGTACAAGATAGCGGCGAGGGAATTTTGCCCGAACATTTGCCCCATGTGTTTGACCGCTTTTATCGAGCTGACCCTGCCCGTAGCCGTGACCAGGGCGGGGCGGGTTTAGGGTTAGCCATTGTCCGCGCCATTGTGGAGGCGCATGGGGGTCAAATTAGGGCGGAAAGTAGTGGCGTGGCGGGGGAAGGAACGAGTTTTATGATTCAATTAGGAATTAGAAATTAGGAATTATTGGTTATAAGGACTTATGCAGAATAAGCGTTGCTGGAGCGACAAAGCGATTAGCTTTGTCTTATTAGATATAAAATGGAAATATTAAGAAAAGAGAGATATTAACCAGCCCATGCGCGAGGGTCACGCCTAACAAACTGTTCGTTTTATCAACAACCCAACCAAAATAAAGACCAACAACGAATACAAAAATAAGGTCTGTCATAGATTGGTAGCCAATATGCAGGACGGCAAAAAGAAGCGCGATGTATAAAATACCGCCCCAGCGCGTCAACGTTTCAATGGCGGCGGGCTGCATCACGCCTCGAAAGAGCAGTTCTTCTAAAAAACCTGTGTTGATAAAAAGAATGATGGCGGGTAGCATGAATTGCTGCCAAGTAAGTTCTTGGATTAAAGGTTTGGGAGTTAAGATAAGATATTCGACATAACCCAAGCCAATGCCACTGAGAGCAACGAGAAGTTGCGGCCATAAATCGCCTATTCTAAAACCGATTGAAACGGATGAAAGTTTCAAGATATGAATGACCAGGCCAATCGCCACAAACAGTGGCACGCTCGTTATGAGATACCAGTAAATTAAGGGAAACGTAGTTAGTGGGAGAGAAAGGCTGACAATTCGAATTAACGGAGCTAAGGTCAAACTTAATAATAAGCGGTGGAATGGCCGATGCCAGACCAAAGAAGCGTGGGTTAGCAAAATAAAGAGTAATCCAAAGTGCAACCCTAACCCGAACCGAGGGTCAATGAGATTGGTGACTGTTTCGGCCAGGGAAATAATTAACAAATAACCCCATGCTACCAAGCTGGGGTTATTTGTTAATGCGGTAACAATGACTAATAGGAAGCCACTACGCTTAGAAGCTGTGTTCATACTATCAAAGCTTCCCTAAAACTTCGATGACTCGCATCACGACAGCAAAAGCAAAAACTAACAGTAATGGCACAACGCCCACGTTTAAGACCCGACTCATGACCACCGCCCACTCTTTAGGAATGGTCATAATAATCTCTTTGGAAGCCAGAAATAGAATCAGCGAGATAGTGGTCATAAAGCCTAGATAAGCAAACATGACTATGTTGGTGGCCATTGTCAAAGTGGTCATGGTAATTGTAGAAATCATATTTTCCTCCTATACTGCGTTTCATTCGAGACTTACACATTGATGATGACCCGTAGGAGTCCGCAATCCTTTGCGGACAGCCCGCAAATAATTGCGGACTCCTACGCCAAAAGTGTAATTCTCATTTAAAATCCAGTATAATCATTTCATTTTTAGTACGATGGAATTGTACCTATTTCTTGCCGTAAATCAAATTGTCCCAGAGGCAAATCCTTTTTAGCTCTGGTTAGCTGCTTGTTGAGTCCTCTCTAAAACTTCGGACAACTGTTTAGCCAAATCACCTGCATACGGCTCCAATTCCAAACTATGGCGCCCAGGAATATCATATACTTCTAAGCCTTGACCAGCTAATTTTGACCAGCCACGCGTCCGATGTTGCTGATTTTCGACATACGCTAAAGCGGTCTCGGTGGCCCGAAAAAGAACAATTCGGCCAGGATAGAATTTGGGTATATAATTATCGTGAGCTTGGAAAATAGCTTCCCGTACTTCAACGTAACGTAAACTATGAGGAACTGGACTATCCAAATAAAGATAGAATCGCCGCACCATTTTAGCAAATAACCGCTGAATTTTTCTTTGTGTTTGGGCCAAGAGTACATTTTTGACTCCCACCAATAAGCGAGGTATAGAAAAAATTTGCAAATAAAAGCTAACTTCGGCCCAAAAGGGGACAGGATTTACAACATCTGAATCGGTGGCTGGCTCATATGTATCTATGAATGCTAATAACGCTACTTTTTCACCTTGAACTTGCAACTGTTGCGCCATTTCAAAAGCTACTACTCCTCCAGCACTTAGCCCCATGAGATAATAAGGCCCATGAGGTTGAACGGTGTGAATTTCTTCCAGATAATAAGCTGCTATCTCTTCTAATTTTTCAGGGATAGTTTGTTTACCATCTAAACCTTGCGATTGCAAGCCATAGAAAGGTTGGTCTGTTCCCAAATGGCAAATTAGATCATGGAAACTAAGAATATTACCACCAATACCATGGACGCAAAATAAAGGCGGTTTGGAGCCTTTTAATTGTAATGGCACTAAAGATAACCATGAAGGTTTCCAGCCTTCATCGCGCAATAAATTGACCAATTGATCCACTGTTGGAGCTTGAAATAAAATAGCCAGGGGCAAATTACGCCCAAAAACTCGCTCAATTTGCGTGAACAAACGCACCGCTAACATGGAATGTCCACCTAAATCAAAAAAGTTATCACTCATGCTAATCGAATTTACATTGAGGACATTCTCCCAAATCTTGGTCATTTGTAGTTCTAAGTTATCACGCGGAGCTATGAAGCCTTGAAAGGGTTCAATTGTAATTAGACTAGGAGTAGGCAAAGCACGGCGGTCAATTTTACCGTTAGGGGTGAGCGGCAACGCCTCTAACACCACAAAAGCAACAGGTACCATGTAAGGAGGTAATTTTTGCTGTAAGAAACTCCGCCACTCCGCCATAGATGGCGCAGGCAATTTATGTAATACGACATAAGCCACTAACCGTTTATCGTTAGGTATATCCTCGCGGGCAATGACCACAGCCTCCTTCACCTGGGCATGTTGGATTAAGGCCGCCTCAATATCGCCTAATTCGATACGGAAACCGTGAATTTTCACTTGGTGGTCTATCCGTCCTAAAAATTCAATGTTGCCATCAGGCAGATAACGGGCTAAATCTCCCGTAAGATAAACCTGACCCTGCGGCATAAACGGGTTTGCTATGAATTTCTCGGCGGTTAATTCAGGTCGATTTAAGTAGCCATTCGCTACGCCGTCGCCACCAATGTATAAATCGCCAATCACACCAATCGGTACAGGTTGAAGATGTTTATCTAAAATATAAATTTGGGTGTTGGCTATAGGCCGCCCAATGGAAACGGTACTACCTTGCGGCAAGGTGGTCACATGGTAGGCGGTTGACCAAATGGTGGTTTCCGTCGGGCCATACATATTCCATAAGGCCGCCGTTTTAGGCAATAACCGTGCCGCTAAATCCGTCGCTAGGGCCTCACCGCCGCATAAAATCTTCAGGCCAGGAGTCGGTTGCCACTCGGTTTCCAACATCATGCGCCAAGTGGCGGGAGTGGCTTGCATAAACGTAATGTTATAGTCATGTAGCCATTTTACCAACTGCGTGCCGTCGGTAGTCACTTGTTGACTCGCCAAAATTATCTGCGCGCCGACCAATAACGGTAGATAAAGTTCGAGCATGGAAATATCAAAAGATAACGTGGTGACGGCCAATAAACGGTCGGTGGCAACCAGGCCGGGGCTTTGTTGCATGGAAAGCAAAAAGTTTATGAGGGCGCGATGAGAAATTTGCACCCCTTTGGGTTTGCCCGTTGAGCCAGAGGTGTACAAAATGTAAGCTAGACTCTGACCATGATTTGGGGATTTAAGGATTAAAGAATTCGTGGGATAAGTGGCAATGGTCGGCCAGTCACGGTCAAGGCAAATAAGTTGGCTAGGTTGATGGGGGTTAATCGGCACAACATTTAGGAGACATTCTTGAGTTAAGGTAAGTGTAATTTGGGCATCTTCCACCATGAAGGCCAAACGTTCCTGCGGAAAGGCAGGGTCTAACGGAATGTACGTTCCGCCTGCTTTGAGAATCCCAAATAAACTCACTACCATGTCGGGAATCCGTTCTAAGGAAATCCCCACAAAAACATTCGGCCCCACGCCTAACGATTGTAAATAATGCGCCAGTTGGTTGGAGCGTTCATCAAGTTCACGATAGGTTAATTGCGGTTTGGCCTGATGTTCAGGGGCAAAGACTGCCACCGCGTTGGGCGTGAGCGCGGCCTGCTCCTCAAAATAATGGTGAACATATTTATTAATGGGATAGTTAATCGCGGTATCGTTCCAATCAACCAGGATTTGTTGCTGCTGAACTTCGGTCAATATGGAGCAGGATTCAGTTTGAGAAACGGTAGAAATGGGCTGAGTTTGGCTTAAGAAAGCGATAAGTTCGGTTCTCCGTTCAGCCAATTGAGTATATAACGCGGCATTAAGACCATTTCTGGGAGCATTAATTTTGAGGTGTTCACCTTCAACCGTTAACTGAATGTCTAAATTATGTAAATGGGTTAAAAATTCGCTCGTGTTCATGACTCAAACTCCTCCTATTTAGCTAAAAATGTGTTTTTTTATAGTGCATTGACAAGATAACTTGCGGCTGCCCACGCACCATGAACTACTCAACCACAATACTAATACCTCTTTGTAGTTCGCCTGACCCCGAATTATTACTATAAATAAGTCTATTTTTTGTAACACAAAACACTATAACCGAATACATAATCTTGCCTTTTATCAAAATAATCAAATGGCGCAATTAACCAAGGAATGGGAGTTAATATGACCCAACTTGTTATATAAGCACCCATAGACCACCAACTGGTTTGTTCTCTCAACTCGCCAAAAATCTGCCTGGGGATATTAGGAATTATAATGCCAATTGTTGAAAAAATACCCCCACGTCGTTTTAGGGAAATGATTTCAAAATTACTTTCGGTCAATAGTTTTATTAAACCACGCTCTGTCCAACGTTGATAATCCACATAATCATGAACTCCAATCACTAATGGTACAGTTAAAATCAAGTAGCCATCTTGACGCAATACCCGATAAATTTCATTTAAAGTTTTTATGGGTTCAGGCAAATGTTCCAAAACTTCAGTGATTAACACCACATCAACTTTGGCGGTAGGTAAGGGAAGGTAGCTGGCATCACCAGTAATACTTGCTTGTTCGAAATAATCTAGCCCAATATAATGGTTACAATCAAATAAAGGCCGATAAGGACAACGATTACCACTCCCTACATCCAAAACCAAAGAACATGCCCCAATAGTTTTAGAAAATTCTGTAATATGTGTCTTTAGATGATGTTTGGGTAGACTAAATTGCGTTCCAACTAATTTTGCCAATATATGTAAAATATTTTTCATTTTCATCTTTACACCAATTTGTCCTGTATTAAGTATTTGTGCAAAATTGAACTTATAGCTTAGTTGTCATTATTCTATACAAAAATGTATATTACATACTTAAGACTATAAATCTAACTTTGCTTAACTACTTATCCATTTAGTTAAAGAGATTCTTCATGTTTTCTTTTGTAATATATTCATCTGCTGTATCCAAATCTGTTACTCAACCACAATATTAATCCCTTCTTGCGGTTCACCTGACTCCCCCTCCAAAATTCGCCATTCTCCCGATTGTGCTTGTATTTGGACAAACAAGGTAAATGTTCCCGCTTGGGGAAAGAATAATTTTAAATTTTGGAATGATTTCCCATTACTATCAATTTGATATGGACCTAATTCTGACCGAAATAGTCCGCCTGGTACGCCTATGCCAACTAACTTTGGTTCTACGCCTGAGCCGATAAGCCTAAAGCTGAAAGCCAGTTCGGTATTGGAAGGGATGACATAAGGCGAATAGAGTACCCTACCCTCTTGACTAACCGTAATCCCCTGACTCATAAGGAAAAGGCCATGAATAGGAAGAGCAGATGTGGTAGTTGTTGGCAATAATTTTACGAGAATGGGGGTGGAGGGGGTAGGTATATAAATGAATGTTGGTTTGGGGGTGGCGGTTGGGCTGATAGTGTAAGTAGCGGATAGTTGGGGAGTAGGGGTAGATGTATCTATCGGAGTTGGAGTGGCTGTGGTGGTTGAGCTAATGGTGGGTGGGTAAGTAGCGAATGGTTTGGGGGTGGATAGCAATGGAATAATCGTGTTGGTCGGTGTAGTTGGTGTAGCTTTTAACCAAAAATCAAGCAGACGATAAGGTTTTGTGATTTCATCCTTGTAAAGTCTCAAGGCAAATTGTTGAGCCGATTGGGTACGAGGAGGAATATATACAAGTTGCTCTAGCGTTTTACCTGCTTCAATTGTACCTAAATTAAAAGTTTGAATAACCATTTCATTTGTTAAAAGTTTAATAGAAAAGTGATTTGCTTGCAGTTCATGACTGACGACGACTACCGTTACGGAAATTGGCTCGGTTAATGCCACATGTCGTTGCCATGGCCACGGCGTAGGATAGCTATCTACAATATAAAATTCACTAAAACTTTCTCGCTTTATTTGGAGCAGAAAAGGAATTACTACCAAAAAGGGTAAAAAAATAATAGCTATAGCTATATTCACTCTAGTGTTTTCTGGAGCAAATTGAAATAGTTGCTTAATAATCTTCCATCGCCAACGCCATAACATGACCGTGAATAAACTATTCAAACTAATTAGAGTGACAACCAATGACAAAAATGTAATTCCATTTCCAAAAGGAATTAAACTAAGAAATAAAGCAATTGTACCTAATATAACTAAACTTAGTCCCACTCCTACACCAAGTTGCCAACCAAATTCATCAAGCGGAAAAAGCAAGAGTGCTAACAACAACCCAGGTAAAAAAGCTAACAATAAAAAAATTGTAGTACTCAACATTTCTAAAAGTAGGCTCATTTCACTGCCGTTTTTTCAAGTAATTGCATATCGCCACTATCATAGAATTTGGAAATTGTGGACGGGTCATAATTGGTATCGAACACTGGGTTACCTATAAGAGAATATCTTTCAAAATACACATTACGAATTGGAAATATTCCGTTAAATCCGTTCAGTTTCATTTTTTGCCAATAACCAACTTGGTTTTTACCATTATCAACAAGTTTTAAATAATCCCATAACCGAAAATCTACTCTAACAGGCACATCCTTTATTTGGATAATTTCCTCTAATTTGAGAAGACCCATATACTCAGAATCGGTTAGTTCATAGTGTTCAGCTATAGTTTTATCATACAATGGCTGGTCTCTATTTGCTTCGGTGTTGGTTAAACCTGTAAAAAAATAAATTGTTACCAAAATAAGGGAAACAATACGCCCAGTTTTAGTTTCATCTTGAAGTAATTGCACAAAAGTTGATGATGCTGGAAAAACCAATAGTAAAGTACTAAAAAGTAGCCAACGATGTGGAAGCATCTCTTGAAAATTGATAAATTGAACCGTATAACCAAAAACTAAAAATACACATCCTGTAATACCCGTATAAAAATTTAGTTCATTTGTTTTAATTTGAACTTGTCGTAAAATTTCCAATCCTGCTAAACTAAGTAAGAAAAAAAAATTCAATGAGTCTAGGGTGTATGTAATGGCGTTTCTGTAGCTGACCGCTAATCCAATGGTTGATTCTTCACGAAAAATAGCCATTACTAAGGCTCTAATAGCATTAAAAAATGTGTATTCCCCATAATACATCCATTGTGAAAGCATTACAATAATAATATAAATTACTAATCCAATTAAAGAATGTTTGGTTATATTTTGTTGATTATCTGAAAAAATGACGTTTATACTCCAGATACTACTCAAAAGAAATATTCCTGCCATAGTTATTATCGGATGAAAAAAGGGAATGAAGCCTATAACAAGTAATAAGATGATAGTTTCTGGCAAAAATGTGTTACTATGTGAACGATGAAACAAAAAAGCAATAAGTAAATAGAAAATTAACATCCCCACAGCCATTGAAACTACCATCATCAGCCAATAAATAAACCATTTACTCCCTAGTATAAGTAAAACAAGTATCAACCGTTGATATAATGATTTGTAGAAACCACTTGAAAGATAAAACATCAATAATGGACACAAAATTGCAACTAAACAATTCAAAAATAGAGCTATTTTGACAATATCAATTTGGGTTATAGATGATAGTACAGCAATAATTGCTGGATATAAAGGATAATCATGATAAGATCCTAATATTGCCTGAACAGTTTTGTTTTTTAGAATAATATTTGCATTGTCAAGATGCGCCCATGTATCACCTCCATTGTGTGGGAAAACTGTTATGCCAGAAAGTGCAATGGCTATTGCTAATACAGCCACTTCCACAATTAATATATTTTCTGTTGGTTGAAGAAAAAAATATTGCACTACAATTAAACTAGGTATGATAGACAAAACTATAAATATCCATAATGGTCTTTCTAAAGAATCAACAGAAACAAAAACAGTAACTAGAGCTAAAATAGTTACCAAAACAATAAATATTACATTCCATTTTTGTGCAACTCTCCTTACAGGTTTGGTTATGATTGAAGTATTCAAATGATTTCTAAGCCATAAATAACTCACACATGTCATTTGAATGGTAAGAACTAACCCGATTGGATGATATAAATTGTTCAAAAAAAGGGTAAGGTTCAGTATACACCCTGTAATAATACCTATATAAGCTAACACCTTATCATAATTCTGAATTTTTTGCATTGAATTAGCCGCCCTTTATTGCTTACTTTAGGAAAAAATTTATTCTCAAAAAAATAAATACTACCCCTTGAGCAATTAACCAAGCCAAACCAACTCCCCATAGTCCCCATAGCAAACCCAATCCATAAGCTAAGGATATGCTTAAAATAACAATAGTAGTTTGACCGATAATTAATGGTTTAAGCCGGGCTTGGATTCTAAACTTAGAAAAATAAATCAGGTTCATGACAGTTGGAATAATGGCTATCGCTAAGATATATAATAATGGGGTTGCTTCAGCGGCATAGCTATTGCCATAAATAGAAAGGAGGGGAAAAGCAATTATTATCAATCCAATCGCGATAAAAAGACTAATAATTAAGCTATATGTAACTGTTTGATAAAATAACTCCTCAACATTATCAATGTCATTAGCACCTTCAGCAAACAATGAGAGTGACCCGGCAGCGGCTACCGCACTCAATCCACTAGCAATTATCCAGGGAATAAAAAAATGGGCAGTTTGAATAGAGCCAAATAAATTTAAGGCCAAAATAGGTAATATCTGGTTAGGTAGTTGTTGTAAAAAATTTGCCACATGATTACTTAGAGAATATTTCATAAAATTGGTTGATAGTCCCTGAAAAACTACAAACGGCTGATATCTTTCAGTCATTGCTTGGGGCAAAAACCAGCCGATGGATAACAAGAAAATAACACCTAATGAAATATCAAAAACAAGCATAATCCCTAAAATATTCTTGCCAATTAACCAACTAAACAACCCTAACAGCATAACTCGTAAAACAGATATTAAACTGTTTGTAGTGACAAGAAACTCAGAGTGTCGGGTTGCAATAAACACTGAGTCTAATAACTGGGTTAAATTTAATAGGAGTGCTAAAGTGATAAAAGCTAAAGACAAATCTATATTATTTTGAATAAATAATAGTTTAGGAGACCATATTGGTAGGCCAATAATAAAAATAGTGGTAAAAATGAGACATGTAACTCCCCCCCAACTTAAAACTAAATTAATTAAATGTGTTTTATTGTTGCTCTCTGCATACCATTTTATAACCCCATAGCCTAGACCTAATTGAGCCGCAGTTGCTAATAAAATTGCGGCAGAAATCAGGCCCGAAGCCAAGCCAATAGTTTCCGTACTTAAGATACGTGCCGCTAACCACCAAAATATAAACCCTAATATACTAGCAAATAAACTATTGGCAGCTAAGGCTAAACTATTACGGAATAATGAGTTTTTGGAAATAAACTGAATCATAGCAAATTTCACTGGTCACCTATTGACGCTAAGAATATTGCTGTTGGATAACGTTTTTGCAAAACACCTTCATTATCGCATAAAAGTAAAGGTATTTCCGTCGAATTTAAACGCGATAATGAACTCATCTCGTCTAACAAATAGGCATCAAGAGGAAATCTATACCAATTAGCTCGACTTCTTTCCGTTAATAAAAACCAACTGCCCTGAATTGTGTTGAAGAAGCCCGCCCGCCTGATTAAACGTATATCTACATCGGATGTCTCCGATTGACTTTTTCTAGCAAAACCACCCCAAACACCCGCCCCCAATATGGCGGGACATTGTTCGGCACGTTTGGCAATATCTGCGGTATAAGCCATTAAGCCATTTTCATCATAGTAGCCTATGCCAAAATGTTTCAATACTACCCAAGGGTGAGCGTTAAATAAAAAATTCAGTGAATGAGTAGTAATGATGGCTAATAATATAGCTATACGAGTAGAAAAAAAATTACGAAACATCCATCCTAAGATAGATATTCCACTTAACTCTAAAGCTATCTTAAAATTTCGCTCACCATTATCCATATTAAAAAAACCTTGTCCACCCCAATGAATTAACAACCTGCTCAATTTAGACCTAGACCGTAAGAAAGATTTTATTGATTGATCATTAACTTTATACATAATTCATCTCCCCTAGTTGAACTAATTTTTCGCGCGTGGCCTCTATTGACTGTGAGTTATCAATAATCGGGATATTCTCTCGCATGCATATTTGCTGATATAAGGCTTGTCTTGTTTTCCAGGGAGTATCATACTTCAATTCAGGGCGACGTTTGAATGTAACCTCGCTGGAACTATCAATACAAACTACCCTAGCGTAAGCAGGGACTAATTTGAGAAAAAGTTGCCCCACCCATTGGGTATGTAATTGGTCGTTATCAATCCCAACCATAATATCAACTAAGGTATCATGGACAAAACGGTCACAAACAACTGTCCAGCCGAACCACAAGGGCAAGTAAATCTTAAAAATTAAATATAAAGTCATATCAATCAATTGAAGCCACGGGAATAATTTACTAACCCACCTTGACCGCCACATTTCCCAGACTCCATATTTCACATTATTTCGTTGAAAATGATAGCTTAAGCCTGTTAAACGACAATAGACCAATAGCGGCACCGATAAAAATTGGGGAAACCGCAACCAAACTTGTTTGGCTTTGCCACCCCTAGCCGTAACTGAGGCCATAATCTCCTTAATAAACGTAGATTTACCGACACCATCTGGCCCAATAAGGCAAATGAGTCGGGGTGAGGTCAATATGGTCGGTTTATGAGTAGCCTCATGCAACACCATCTCAACCTGCTGCCCCATTTCTGGCCATGTAGGCCAAGATTCAATAATATACTTTTGAGCCTTCTGCCCCATCGTTTGGCGCATCGCTGGCGCATAAACCAATGACATCATGGCTTGGGCTAACTCAGTCGGACTGTTTGGAGTCACGGTTAAACCCCGTCCATGGGCTAATACCTCAACCGTACTGCCTAAAGCACTGGTGATAACGGGTTTACCCTGGCGCATCCCTTCCATAATGGCTAAAGGCATTTCTGAGGGAATTAACTTAAAGGGCAGTAAAATCATATCCGTTTGGTATAATTGCTGTTGTACTTCCGTTGGCGATAAAAACCCTGACATAACTTTAACCTGGTTTTGTAATTGTAAATGCTCAATTAAAGTTAATAGCTTATTTTCATCAGCAATCATTTGATTGTCGTGTCGTCGGGACAAGATGATTAGCTTGACATGATGCCCCCAGCGTTGACCAATATGAGCGATAGCTTTAATCGCCGCATCTGCTCCTCGATACAAGTATGGCGAGCCTAAATACAAGGCAGTCAATTCTTTGTTATCGTTGGTAGTGGATACGGGTAGTTCATCCTGTTGCAATGGGTCTAAACCAGGATAAATAACTTTAATTTTTTCTTGAGGGATACCCTGTTGCTGTAATTGCTGTTGCACTGTCTTACTTAGCACAATCACTGAATGTACCACTTGATGATTAAGGACTCGTTGCACGAGCCAACGAGGAACTAAAGCAGACAAGAGAAAATAGCCATAAAATTGCGGATTCTGACGAAGTTCATCAAACCCTAACCTAACTATTTCCTGGGGGGTATATATTGAACCAGCAAATAATCCGACCACTGGCCAGGCTATCCAATTCGGCCAGCTTAAATGCCAAAAACTACTTTGACCAATTAACCACACTAAAATATCGGGGCTAGAATTAACTACTTTGTTTTTTAATTCATCATTTTGGTAGCCTATTGTGACCAATACTGTTTTAATCGTTTCCACGTTAGCCCCATTCACTTGAACGGAGACTATCGCTTTAGAGCCTGTATCCGTCACAATGGTCACTGCATGACCATTATTTTGTAGATATTTGACCACCTCAGTAACATACCGCCCTGGTTGAAGGCGAATAGCATCATGATATAAATTGGGACATACCAGGGTAACGCGCATTAGGATTGCCCCCAACGATTGATCGCCTGTTCATAACAATTAAATATTTTCTGCCCAACAATATCCCAAGTGTAATGTTGGAACACTTTCTCACGGCAAGCCCGCCCCATCTGTTGCCGACGGGCTTCATCCGCTAAAATTTCTAAAATTGCCTGGGCTATGGCTTGCGGTTGTTTAACGGGTACGATTCGACCTTCCTCGGGCGTAATCAAATCCCGTGCGCCTGGTATGTCGGTATAAACAATAGGCGTTTCGGAGGCCATAGCCTCTAAAATTGAGGTTGGAACGCCTTCATAATAAGCAGGCTGAACATAGACAGCTGCTTCTTGATATAATTGGCGCATCTTGAGTCGGTCACTCACTAAACCAACAAACTCAATATGTTTAATAACCCCTTCTTTGATGGCAACTTTTTCTAAGGTAACTTTCAGGTGACCTTCTCCGGCAAAAAGAAACCGAACATCAGGCCGATATTTGATGACATGTTTGATACTATAAACTAAATCTAATAATCCCTGCCACTTGCCGTAATCTAACCGTCCCGCATAAAAAATGTAGGGTGATTTAGAAACTGGACGCTGCTGTAATGGTTCAAGAAAAGTATCATGCACCCCAATACCCACCGCTATAATTTGTTGAGCCTTTACTTGATAGGAAATCAACTCACTAGGTTCAAAAGGACGCACCGAATAGCAGACTTGGACTTGATTGAATAATGCTTGCTCCAGTGAGCGGCTCAACGTAAAACCTTGAGCTTTAATCAGTAAAGTCATTAACCCCACCAACTCTAATCTTTGAACCGCAGGTATCATTAAGGTATGAAACATGGCTACTGAAGGAACGTTAAGGTTAATTGCTGGCACCAGGGGTGATTGAAAATCAAGCACATCGAATTGAAATTGTGGTTGTTGTAAAAAACGGCGTAAAAAAATAGCATGAAAATGAACATGGGCTGGCGGAATATGTAAATAGGGCAATTGATAGATATTTAAGCCTGCAAATTCTAGTCGGCTGGTTTTTAACCAGTTGTTACGGGTAAAAATAGTCACACCATGCCCTTTGGTGGTCAGATATTTCCCTAAATTTGTCACATAGTGACCAATGCCTTCATGGGGCGGAAATTGGGCTGAGGTTATAATACCGATGTTCATTATTTTAATACTCCCATTGTTTAAGTTGTTGCTGTAAAGCAGAAACTAACTGTTGACGATGGTTGCTGATTCGTTGCTCTTTTTTTTGAGCCTCTTCAAGGGCGTTTTTCAATTGAATGACCGATGGTTCATGGACAACTATGGCTCGTCCTTCATTTTCCATTGCTTTAGCTAATTGGAGTTGATGGTCATCAGTCATTTCATTAAAACATGATAATCGAGGCACAACCACCAATGGCTTGCTGTATTGTAAGGCTAAAATAATTGACCCAGCCCCGGCATGAGTAACAACTAAGCGCGCCTGATGAGTTAATTCTGCCATACCTTGACCAGTTGTCCATTGAAAATGTTCGGCATGATGTGGTTCATACTTTGAACCACCACGCTGAATAATCACCTTTTCATCTAGTAGAGCCGCGAGTTCATCCATCGGCTGAACCAATCGGTCAAATCCATGATTGTATGTACCCACCGTTACTAAAATCATATTACAGATCCTTTATACTGAGCCTTTGGGCCACAAGTTTTCAACAATTGAGGCCACTGAACCAAAAATAAATCAGCTATGGGATAAACCAATTGCCCTGTTTTGGACAAATTTTCTGCTCGACACCAGCTTTCAATAAAGATTGTTTTGATGCCAAATAATTTACCAAAATAAAAGAAGGGTAAGGCAATTTCAGCCCCTAAACTGACAATCACATCTGGTTTTTCCTTAAACAAGATATAGAACGCCCAAAATAAAGACTTAAACAGTCGCCATATATTTGCCCCAATATTTGGGGCAAAATAGGCCCGAGCAATTTGCTTAACTTCTTGTTCTTTAGCACCTTCTTTAGTTCCATGATTGATACCAGCGGCAAAAAATATATCATGTCCTTGAAATGCATCAATAATTTGTAGCATTTCCACAAGATGTCCACCACGCGAACAAACCAAACAAATCTTCATAGTTAAAATTAACTCCTAATGCAATTAGAGGGTTGCAATAATAAAGCATCTAAGCCAATATGTGGTCTCATAACTTCAACACCTCTTGATAAACCTGCTCATACCCCGCCACCATTTTATTCCAGCTAAAATCTTTGGCAGGCGTATAATCTACCTCACCGCGCCACACACGGGTTACACCTGTAGCAATGGCCTCAGCCGAGCGTGGCTTAACCAAAACATGATGACCTGAAATAACCTCTGGAATTGACCCTACCTGGGTAGCAACTATCGGAATTTTAAGGGCGCAGGCTTCGGCAGTGGTCAAGCCAAACCCCTCAGTTAAAGATGGCACCACAATACAATCAGCATCTAACAAATATTCGATAAGTTTTGCTCGACTACTCACAGCTAAAAGTAGGTCAATTTTGCACCCACTTAACTTTAAGATTTGGACTTTATCATAAATACGTTGATATTGGTCAACTGGGTCATGAGACAAAATCAAAACAAGGTGAGCTTGGGAATTATTTTGTTGAATAGTTGGCACAGCTTCTAGTAAGTATTCAACCCCTTTGGTAATGCCAGGTCGCCCAAAATAAAGATATAAAAAATGATGCGCTGGGATATTACAATGTTGTCGTAATTCTCCATTAAACCGTTTCGGCAGCGAATCATCCAACGAGTCAATGCCACTGTAAATGACAAGACTACAACCCCTTAAATTTTTATTGCTTGCATTTAATAAATCTTGATGAGTTGCCTCAGAAATAGTTATAACATAATTATATGGCAACCTTACCACAATATTTTCGACGATTCGATAAAGCCATGCTTTTAAAACGGTAGCTTGTACAACATGCCAACGTTGACCTAAAACTTCAAGAACCGTACAAACAATAGGGCGTTGAGTCATTTTAGCCCCTATAAAAGCGGAAGCGGCACTATAATTTGATGAGGTATGAATCACATCAAATTTACTTGCCTGTTGGATAACGACAGGCAGACTAACTATGGAAAAAAGATAGAGTGAAAAAAATGAAGGCACCTTAACCCGTTCTATCTCAACACCATGTATTGTTTCAAATAACAGAGTTCCTGGTAAATGCCGAGTAATAACTTTTACGATGTGTCCTTTTTGCGCCAAACCCTCGGCTAAATTTCTAAAAAGGAGTTCAGCACCGCCGATATAAGGATAATAATTTGCTAGTACCAGTAAAATTCGCATTAACAATAATTCTCCATTACACTGTCTACCCCATGAAAATGACATTTTTGGCAAGGAGTCTACAAGACATTGTGGACTCGTTTGGGTTATCATAAAAATGTAAATCTCAGAGGAAATGCAGTACAATCTCAGCATGTTTGGAAGTCATACCCTATCTCCGTTGTCGCCAAAATTTCAAAAAGTAATTTCGTATCACCTGCAACATCACCCCGCTCATAAAAATCAACATGCCCGAAATAAATAGCATCATAAACAAGGTTAATTGCAACAAATTGTCTACATCTACCACCGTCAGCAACAGCACACTGGTCAATTGCAACATCACCCCCAACACGCCCAGGATAGTGAAGGGGCGATGATACCACACCATCTGTTTCATGCCATTTAAGACCAGCAAACCATGCCAAATAACGTTGCGTTTAGGTGGGTCTTCATACAAAATATTTATCGGCACCTCGACCACTTTCAACTTATAGTCATCGGCCAAAAATTGCATCTCCGATTCCACTGAGAAGCCTTTTGAATCAAAGGAAATAACCGAGATGGCTCGCGGCGAGAAAGCCCGAAAACCACTTTGGGAATCGCTAACCGATATGCCAGAGAATTGGTTAGTAATAAAATTAAATATTCGATGTCCGCATATTCGCAGAAAAGGCACCCTATTTGATAACGATAAATAACGTGACCCAATCACAATATCAGCCCGAGCACTCAAAATCGGCTCAATCAAGGTCATAATTTCATGCGGATTATGCTGGCCGTCCCCATCAATTGTAACTACCTGTTTCGGCTTAAATTGACTGGCGGCCTCAAAACCAGTGGTCAAAGCAACACCTTTTCCTTGATTATAAGGGTGCCGAATAACGATTGCCCCTGCCGCTTCAGCCACCGCAGCCGTATTGTCGGTGGAGCCGTCATCTATCACAATAATTTTATCGGCATAATAAAGGGATTGTCGCACTACAAACTCAATATTCTGAGCTTCGTTATAAGCAGGAATAACTACGACAATCGCTTGAGTAATAGCCCTCTTTTCCGCTTCTAAAATGACTTCTTCGTTTATGGTAGATGCAATATCTGCTGTTTTGCCATTAGTGAATTGTAAATGGGCCTTCCTACTGATATTTGCATACATTTTGCCCTCCGTGGGTAACTTATAGGAGTAATAAACATGTAATGCCAAGTCAGAGAGGAGTTGTAATAACAAGTGGGTGTGGTACAAGTAAACAAACAGGTTTGTACTTGACACTCATTAACTAATGTTCAATAAGGTTGATATAAAATAAATCCAAGCGTAATTAATTCAAATGAAAATTTAACACATTACAATTACGGGTTATTCTCACGTCATTGTAACACAAAAACATGGATTTGGCACTAGCCAGATGACTAGTCTTTTACCTAGCCATGTGACTAGTCTTTTACCTAGCCACATGGCTACTTTTTTAATAATATGACTATTTTATCTCTAAAATTTGTATTTTTTGTTACAATTTTATTTATATTGTACACAATTATGAATAAAAAATCGTAAAATCCCACCTAAACCTGTTTGATTGTGGTTTCCAAATGAGTAGCCATGAATTTCAACACAATTTGTGAGAGTTCTGCACAAAATCTGCATAATTGAGTTATATACTAGCCTTGAAACTAAATTAAAAATTAGCTTGATTTTCAGGAGATATGTAACATGACTTACCTCAAAAAAAATGGCCTCTGGCTTGTCGTAAACTTAATCATCACCGTAATCTTTGTTAGCATCTGTGTCACCATCGGGCAGCAAATCATAAACCCCACCATCGCCACAGTGGTTGATGAAGGTAGGCGCAGTCACAGTGCTTTAGGGGGCGCAGTGAAAGAATCGGGCGAATGGGCAATCCGTTTACTGGTGTTATCCCTCAGTTGTACGCCGCTTTTTGTGCTTTTTGGTTGGACATGGATTATGGGATTTCGCAAAGCAACAGGGGTTTGGGCCTTTTTCTATACGGCAATTCACTTATTAGCCTTTGGGCTAGAAAAGGGCTGGCTGGCCTCAGTAGGTGAATTTAACTTCATCATGGGCTGGATTTCTTTGCTGATAATGTTACCTTTAGCTCTCACCTCTACCGACTGGGCCATGCAATTATTACGTAAAAATTGGCGACCTTTACAGCGTGCCGCCTACGCTGCGGGGGTCTTTGCGGTCTTACATTTACTGTTCTTAGGGGAAGGTGCAGTGATGATGTATGGTACTTTGATGGGGCTGGGCTTCATTATCCGAATACCCCAAGTTCGTAAGGCCATTCATCATTATCGCGGCCAACACCTGAGTCAAAAGCCCGCTTTAGGGTCATAAAATTTAGACCTCATAGGTTTTAAAAACCCACAGCCATTAAGTTAAGGGTTCAGACAGGAGTGCGAAAGTTTTACTTTCGCCTGTCAAAATAAAATTTTGACACTCCTGCCTGTGGTAGAACGAACGGGCTTAGCCTGTTCCCCAGGCCACCTTTGAACAGGCTACGTCACCAAATTGGCTTAACTTAATGGCAATGGTTTTAAAAACGTGTGAGGGTTTGCAACGTAAATTCTTAGTTAGGACTTACGCAACGAATTACACGAATTACACGAAATTAGCTTGTTTTTAATTCGTAAAATTCGTGTAATTCGTTGCAAAAGCAGTTTATTTGCGTAAGTCCTGTTAGTATCAGTTCAAAGGAAACCTTATGAAACGATTTGTGATAGTGATTATTGTTCTGGCAGTTTTAGCAGGGGGCGGTTGGTGGGGTTATCGCACCTATCGCCCGACGCGACAAGCCAGTGCGGCGACTGCGGCAGTCGCAAAATCAGTACAAGTTGAAGTCAAAACGCTGTTAGATGTGGTCAATGCCAGTGGCACAATTCAGCCAAAAACGCAAGTTAATCTTAATTTTGAAATTAGTGGCGTGGCGGCGGAGGTCATGGTGAAGGAAGGGCAATATGTGAAAGCGGGGACGGTTTTAGCTAAATTACGCACCGTTGATTTAGAATCGGCGATTAAAAAAGCCGAAATTCAATTGACCCAACAACAAGCAGATTTGCAAAAGTTATTTGAGCCAGCGACTGCGGCTAAAATTGCCGCTTCGCAAGCCAAAGTGCAATCGGCTAAAGCTAAATTGGTCGATTTGCAACAAGACCCCAATAAGCAAGATAACTTAACGAAGGCCGCCGCTGTTTTAAGCCAAAAAGGGGTAGATGTGCAAAAAGCGCAACTTAATTATGATGCCGTCGCCTATCGCGGCGATGTAGGGGCGCGCACTGAATCGCAAGCCTTACAAACTGCCACGCTGGCATATGAGCAAGCGCAGGCCGATTATAACATTAACGTTCATAATTTAGAGGTGACAGGCGGAAGTTTGGCCGAGTCGCAAGCCTCTTTAGCCCAAGCCCAAGCCGATTTAGCCGAGTTGCTGAAAGCTCCGAATAAATCTGACGTAACCAAAGCACAAGCGGCCATCAAATTGGGCGAAATTACGTTAGATGAAGCCCGCAGTAATTTAGCCAAAGCTACGTTAGTTGCACCCACTGACGGTGTATTACTCTCTGTTTCAACTGAGCCAGGTGAACGAGTCTTACAAGATGCCAGCAATCCCGCCTTTGTGGTGGCGGATGTGTCGGCCTATTTGTTAAAAGTTCCTGTTGATGAGATTGATATTGGGCGGATTAGAGCAGGGCAGCCAGTTAATATTTCATTAGATGCCTTTGCCGAAAGTTCCTTTGTGGGGCAAGTGATTAATGTTGCGCCGCAGCCGATTGCAACTAGCGGTACCGATACGGTGGTGACGTATGAAGTGACCATTGAGGTGAAACAAGAAGGTAATAAACCGGCCTTTTTACCCGGCATGACCGCCTACGCGGTGATTGAGACGCGGCGATTAGAGCATGTTTTAGCCATTCCCAATCAAGCTATTCTCACTGAAATCGTTGACCATAAGCCGATTTTTTATGTGCAAACGACCACCGCCACGAGTGAAACGACCCGCATAGAGATAAAAACCGGCTTGCGAGATAGTGGCTTTACCCAAGTTGTAATGGGTTTGCAAGAAGGTGATACGATTATCATTCCTGCTGTGGTCAAAGCCACCACCACTTCAGGTTCATAATTCGTCAGTGGTCAGCTAGAAATTGCGTTTTTGGAGTGCAAACCTTTAGGTTTGCCTAACGAATTACCGCGCAAACCTAAAGGTTTGCACTCCGATTTGTAACTGTAAGGACAACTCACGAATGACCAAAGATATTGTTATTAACGCGAAAAATTTAATTAAAACCTATACCATCGGCGATATTGAAGTTCATGCCTTACAAAAGGCTTCGTTGCAAATTGAACGAGGGGAATTAGTCGCCATCATGGGGCCGTCAGGGTCGGGTAAATCCACCTTAATGAATATTTTGGGTTGCCTAGACCAGCCGACTTCGGGCGAATATTATTTGGAACAGGTCATGGTGAGCCAACTCAGCGATAATCGCCTCTCAGAAATTCGGGGGCAACGGATTGGCTTTGTCTTTCAAAGTTTTAATCTATTGAAACGCACTACCGCCCTCAGTAATGTAGAATTACCGTTGATTTATAGTGGCGTGGGGCGCAAACAACGCCATCAACAAGCCACTCATGCCCTAGAGTTGGTCGGCTTGGCTGACCGTTTACATCATAAACCTAACGAATTGTCAGGTGGGCAGCAACAACGGGTGGCGATTGCGCGGGCTTTGGTCACGCAACCCGCCATTATTCTAGCCGATGAGCCAACAGGGAATCTCGACTCCAAATCCAGCATTGAGATTATGGGTATTTTCCAGCGGCTACACCGCGAACAAAATATTACGATTATTTTCGTCACCCATGAGCCAGACATTGCCCAACATACCCGCCGCGTCATCCGTTTAGCCGACGGGCAGATTGTAGATGATAGCCCTATTGTTGACACTCATTGGGTTTAAAAAACGTAGCACAGACCTAAGTCTGTGCTACAAAATTAAGGAGATTACTATGCAAATTTGGGAAAGTATTACCATTGCCTTACGCGCTTTAATGAGTAATAAACTCCGCACCGGCCTGACCATGTTAGGGATTATTATTGGCGTGGGCGCGGTTATTTCGTTGGTTTCCATTGGCAACGGCGTGAGCGCTGATATTAACAGTCGCTTTAGCGATTTAGGCACTAATGTTTTATGGGTTTCATCAGGGCTAAACAGTGGTTTTCGTGGGCCAGGCAGTGGCCCCCCGCCGCCCCCACCAGAAGAAGGCGGGCCTGGGGCTAATCAACGCCCTGCCCTGCCGCTAACGTTAGACGATGCGGCCGCGATTGCTGACCCCGCTTTGATTGCCAATGTGGTTGATGTTACGGTAGAATATCGGCCTGGGGTTAATAATGTGGTCTATCAACAAGAGGAACTAACAGGGCGCGTCACAGGTGTGACCGCCCCATATCTTACAGTCCGAAACTATAGCCTCTTGTATGGTCAATTTTTAAGTGAGGAACATGTCAATCGGCGGGCGCGGGTCGCGGTGATTAGCGAGTATGTCGCTTATGAATTATTTGCAGCGTATGAATATCCCATAGGCTTACAAATTCGTATCGGTGGTGTACCGTTTGAAGTCATTGGCGTATTAGCCAGCAAAGGTCAATCGGGGTTTGGCGAGAGTGAAGATAAAACCATCCTCATTCCCGTCACCACCGCCCAAACTCGGTTAGGTAAAAGTAGCACCAGTCAAGGCAGTTTAGTCGTCAATACCATTTATATCCAAGCGAGTTCGGCGGAGGCCATGACCTCTATCAGCGAGCAACTAACGACCCTCATGCGGGCGCGCCACAACCTAACCACACCTGACAAATTGAATGATTTTACTATCACCAACCAATCCGAATTACTCGCTTTTGGTAATACCCTAGCCAACACGCTGACCGCTTTTTTAGGGGCCATTGCGGGCATATCGCTGCTGGTGGGTGGCATTGGTATTATGAATATTATGTTAGTTTCTGTCACTGAGCGCACACGTGAAATTGGTATTCGTAAGGCCGTTGGCGCGAAACAACGGGACATTATGATACAATTCCTGATAGAGTCGATGGTCTTATCGCTCATTGGCGGGGCGATTGGCATTGCGATAGGTTACGGCGTTTCCTTCATTTTGCCGCTTGCCTTACCCAACAGGTTTAGTAATACTGTCGTCACCTTAAACTCGGTGCTATTAGCGACAGGTTTTTCTATGGCGATTGGTTTATTCTTTGGCGTTTATCCCGCCACCCGCGCCGCCGCCCTCAAACCCATTGATGCCTTGCGATATGAATAGGTATTTGTTATAAAATGGAGTCCAAATCTTTAGATTTGGTAGTCAAATCTAAAGATTTGGACTCCACAATGACCAACAATCAAAAAATACTTGGAGATAATTATGTATAAGTTACGAATAATACTCAC
>Ga0316608_1000349_pt1 | contig 22923 bp, 21 predicted proteins | sample MIS2016152B_MG_FD_207673 | JGI IMG/M metagenome (GOLD analysis project Ga0316608, IMG submission 207673) | Microbial mat bacterial communities from Middle Island sinkhole, Lake Huron, Michigan, United States - MIS.2016.152B | ecosystem: Environmental > Aquatic > Freshwater > Lake > Sediment...
AATTGTAATGTCCACTGCGATATTGTCGGTATTAGTTGCAGTAGTTACTAGCTCCAATGAACGACTTCCACTGATTGCACTTGTTGACTCTACAGTACATCCCATACCGGTGACAGTGATTCCTGTCTGGGTTGTTATCACTGTCTCATCAGCATACGTTTCAAAGTCTCTGAATCGTTCTGCAATATAATTCTTTGCAGGTTTTAACTCGACGCCGTTTGCAAAGTATTTATTGCCTACTTTGCTTATCGCTGTACTTATTGGAGCTGTCTGATTTTCTAATTGCAGCCCTTCCTTAATCTTAAAATTATCCATTATAAGCACTCCTTATGTGTTATGGATTATAAAATGTCTAAGATACAAGTAGCCGTCCCACTCGTTCCATTGCTCGTTAATTCTAAACTACCACTAGAGATATCAATGTCGATAACCATATTAGAAATAGCGTCACCTAATGTGCTGCTAGATATAGCCCATAATCCGCCATTACTAATTGCGGATATTGTCCATAATTCGTTGAATGTTCCTAGGTTACAGTAAACAACACCCCAATAAGCTATCACCCCTGTTGGAGGTGTGAACAAAGTATCAGTACCGTTTATCGATGTTATTGTTGCTTTAATTTTGCTACATTGTACCCACTGTCCACCCTGATAGCTTTCTACGATATCTAAGTCAGTATTGGTTCTAATCGTCCCTTGAACAGGTGAACCGCTTCTTTGTGCAGTTGTTCCACCGTTTAACTGAATGCCTGTTGCAACGTCTGTTACAATTGGAGCTGAACTAAAAGTCTTAACTCCAGCTATTGTTTCAGTAGTTGTGTTATCTACCCAGTTGGTTTCATTTAATACAGGTTTACCTATCTTAACATAAGCTTCTGTTGTACTTATTGAATAATATAATTCTACGTCATAATTACTTAAACTTGTCGGCTTAGTTGCTGTTGCTGTTCCAGCCGTATCACTTAGAAAGTATTGAACATTTGCTGTTAGTCCAGTAAATCCACCCATATATCCTTCAGTTATCAGGATAAAGTTATCAGCGTCAATTACTGTCTTTACAATACCAACTACATGTGACTTAGCCAGTGTGTCATTATCTGCTGCTTGATAGGTTGTATCAAAATACAAAGGAGTTCCTACAGCAAAACCATGTGTTCCCTGATTAATAGCTTTCTCGGTGCTTCCCCCTACAGCACCCCAAGCTCCGTTAGAATAACCTTCAAACTGTAAAGTGTCGCTATTATAACGAAACCTTCCGTTTCCAGTTAAAACTTTCTGTGCTTCTGTACCTACTGGCACTAGCATGGAGTCAGTAGTTACAAACTGAACGTCCTGCGTAGATACCAATTTCTCATTAAAATATGCCATATCTATCCCCTATGCCCATGTCGTGGCTGAAGTTATGTTAGAATTAATCGACTGTATTGTTATGTTTTGTGCTGAACCTGTTCTGTTTTTAACTACTACATTATAGCTAGCACTACCTTTACCTATGTAAATACCTGTACCAGCATCCGTCGGTAGAAACACACTCATCGGATCTGAGAGTACAGAAACATAAGGACAAGAAAAGCAACCATTAGCCACAATACCAACAGAACCATCATAGGTTACTGTAAGCATCATTGCACCGTCTGAATCAAAAGTCAGAGTAGTGCTATAACCATCAGCTACTGATACATAAGCAGTATTCGGAAGTTTTACTGAGTTATATACTCCATTATCATCTAAAAGAGGTATTGTACTTAATGGACTAGTCAAAGTACCATTACCAGTTAATGTTTCATCTGTAGCTACTGAAGTTAAGCCAGTTCCGCCAGAAATTAAGACAGGGTTTTGTTTACTCCCGGCTATGGTTTCAACAGAAGTTAATACCCAATTACCGCCAGTATACCTAATAATGATTTTACCCATGAATACATATTCAGGAGTTATCCCCAAATCAGCTAGGTTAACATTTGCAGGTGTTTCCGCCTGTATTATTGATAAAGTAGTACTTGCCTTTTGCCCTTGTATCCACATAAAGCGGTATTTCTGACAAGTAGTTCCTTCGCAAACTGGAACAGCAATTAGCCAGACACTCATGTACTGATTATTTGCTAATAATGTTTGTGTCCAGTTTCCACCAGTTAATTGATTCCAATATGGCCGTGCACTACTTAAGGGCACAATGTCAGCCGCCTCTAATACAAAATCAACAACTGGGCTTGCTTCTGTTCCCGTATTAAATACTTGAGTATAGAGTTTAGTTGTTAACGCTGCATTGATTGTTTTTAAATCTTCATCCCAAATGGTAGTTGCGTCCACGTTAGGTCTTCTGTTAGCTGCCGTTGTGCTCGCTAGAGTATAAGAACCATTGGTAATAGTTCCGCTTTCTCTCCATGTACCTGTGGTAAAATGCTCTTGGAAGTGTGCTTGCCATTGCATTAAACCATGGCATTCTCTTAGAGCAAACTTTTCATTGGTATTATAGATAACTACTGATATTAATAGCTTGTCCATTCCAGGAAATGAATCAGACCACTGATAACCAGTTTCATCATAATAAAACCAATAGGATTTATCCAAATCAGTTCCATGGGCAACTGATTCATAGCCACTTATCATCGTGGCAACTAAAGCACCATGAAAATAAGCTGTAGTTGTTCCAGTAACTGTTACTTTTCTTGTAGTATTGTCATAATTAATGACAACTAGGCCAGGATCTACGAATCCAGTTGGTTCATTAGTAACTTCTGATAAATCGTCCAATACTAGATTGAAGCCAGATAATGCATTAAACTTTTGTTTTAAAGCTAGAGCCATAATTAAACCCTCGCTACACTGGATAGTACCGCTTTAGTTGCATCTGAATACGTCAATGTAAGTGTTGCAACTGTAGTTCCACCGCTTCCACCTGTTTTATATGTGTATACATCGGTAGTTGCACCGGCTAGATTAACATCAATATAATCATATGCTGACGGTATCAAAGCAGACTTATCCACTATTGGTAAATTAGATTGATTACTTGCAAGTGTTACAGGTAAAGATGCTTCCATTAAAGCTTGCCCTTGAGCAGGGATTTTTGCATCTAAGCTTGTAGTATCCGCAGCAATTACAGAAGTATCCACCAATACACTTGCCAAGGTAGTTTGTGTTGCATAATCAACATCTGCTAAAGTATTAGTATCTGCCAATATTAATGCCGCTGTAACTTCTGTAGCCAGCCCTGTCGTATCTAATGCCTCTACCGCTGTTTTGATAGCTGTGATAACAACCATGTTTTCAGTAGATAATGTTACAGGAAAACAATCGATAGCATCAGCAGTGCCCGCTGTATACGCTGCCTCTCCTTGACCTTTCATAATTAACTGTGGGACTGCTCTATTGTTTGCAGCAGTTACACTGTCAAAAGTAGCTAATGTAGCTGTACCATTATATGTAAAGCTATTGGAGGCATTGTAATAGCCAGTACCGTCAGTAAGTCTAACTATTATTGGATCAGCTATTGAGCCGTAAACTCCTGAGCCTGTTATAAATTTTATAGCCATTTCTAGTTCCTTATTCTTTTATATAGCCAACAAAGATAACATTAGTTGTAGCACCAGCAGTTCCTACTGTAGCAGCTAGAAATTTAACTCTTAGATATTTAAAGAATGTATCATCTTTTGCCATCCAAATTAATGATTCCCCGCCGCTATTAAAAGCTAAATAAGAATCAGGAACGGTTACCCAATTAGTTCCATCTAAAGATGTCTCTAAATTAGCCGTACCTCCCGCATCTTCTCCAACCCCATATACCAAGTTAGCTTGAATACTGAATCCTGAGAACTCTTCTACTGATATTCTATTAGTAAATAAACCAGTAGTTGTATTATCTAATGATAATCCAGTTGCTAATTCTAACGTACTTTTCCCTTGCTTACTCATTGTTCTCTCCCTCTTCGATTGTTTTGAGTTCTTTCAATAGCTCAATAATGCCCGCTTTGGATGCTGACCTTATTTTATCAGTGTACTTTGGATTAGTAAAATTTTCATAAAAGGTGTTTGCATATCTTGCCAACAGTGGGTCTTTTAATCGCTTCAGTACTGTCCCTATGGTTTTTAGTTCTGCTTCTATCCGGTATTTATTTTCTATCCTTGGAATCTTCTTTGCTAAATCATATTTAGGTGCAATTTGTTCATCTAATGATTTAATAGCGCTAACAGCTTCAGGGTTGACTTTACCAGCCTGTCCTAACATTTCATCTTTAAGCATTCGTTCCGAATATTGCCTAGCTTTTGCACTTGCACTATCCGCAGCTGTTAAACCTTTACCATATTTTTCAGCCAGCCCTTTTTGAATATCTCTTGCTTGCCCAATATTGCCACCATCTGCTAATTGACTTTTAGACAAATCTTCTAAAACTGAATCATAGCCTCTGACTAAGTCCCCTTTAGCTAGCTTTTCTGCTTCATTCCTCTTTGCTAAAATGTCATTAAAAACATCAGTAGAAGAGAACGGGACATTGGATATTTCAGAATACCTATCTCCAAGTTCTTCCCCTATATTCGCTATATCTTTTGTAAGCTTTCCTTTTTTAACTCCGCCTATAATGTTTATATAATCTCTTAATTCAGAAGCCATAGTATCTTGCTTAGCGGGTTTCATTTTTAATTGTTCGCTAGGGGATAAATTTAAAGTTGCTTTGGCTCTACTTTGTGCAAGCCTATCCATTGCTGGTACTATGGTTCTTTTGCCTACTTCGCCAACTCCTTTTAGAAGCCCTCCCACTAGTCCACCAGTAGCCGTATCTTTTAGCATCCCGGAAACATCTTCAGCTTCAGAAGCTCCAAGCCCTGTCAAAGCAGATTGAGCAATAATTCCGCCGGGTAGTTTATTAACTGGGGAGATAATACTTCCAGCCATGTTAGCGGCATTATAAGGTATAGGATATTCTTTTTTTGCTTGTAGGAATCTTTCTCTAGCAGCATCTCTACCTTGAGTATAAGTTTCACCGGGCCTCGTAGGTAAACTAGCTAAACCATATGCTTCATCGGCCCAATCAGAGGATACTCCCTGAATACCACCTAAAGCAGCAGATTCAGTTAGAGATGGAGAATTGTCCCGTTTATTTATTCCTACTTTCAAAAGGTCTTCAGTAGACAGTTTTCTAGGAACATCCTGAATACCTTCGGATGGATTCTTGATTCCAAGTTTCTTTAACTCTTCGGTGCTTATTCCCATAAATCCCAATCCTTCCCATTAAACTTGTATTTTCTGCCATCGTTTGCTTCCACTACTTGTCCTACATTGAACTCATTAACATTCATCTCAGGCTGAGGCTCCTCAGTTGGTTGTGTTTTATATGGAGTAGCATCATAGCCTTCATTTTCAATTTGTTGTAAATGTAAACTGTTAATATTATTCAAATCTTGAAGATATTTTACCATTTTTGCTTTAAAGTTTTCAGGAGTATCTCCCATATTAGGCATAGCTTTTCTTAGTCGCTCTGCTTCAGAAGGAGTAATAGCTCCACCAGATATCATATTATTATAAGCATTAGTCATTTGAAGAATTGCAGATTGAGCTTCAGCCCCTTTGGATGTCCTAGCTATATCTGGAATTAATGAACTCCCTAAGCCAGTATACACATTTTGTGCAATCTTGGCGGCTTCTTGTGCCCTGTATATAGCTTCAGATCTATCCTGTAATTTGTTTCTATCCATTTGAGGGATTCTAACTGCTTTTTCTTGTGCATTGCCAGCTGATAATCTAGCTTTTTCCATATCAACGCCTAGTTTCTGTTGAGCTAATCGAGCATCTTCTCTTCTAGCAGCATCATCAATAATAGCTTTATATGCAGGATTCTTAGCTGCAAATTGAGATACTGATTCAGAGTCAGAGACAGGAAGGCCGATATTCTTTAGTTTCTGAATAAGTTCAGGACTATAAGATTCTTCTTTGAATCTCTCTCTACCTAGATTAATGTCACTAGTTGTAGCGTCATTGGATAACATCCTTTGTTCATAAGGAGCATTGGAATATTTCAAGAATTTATCCGCAGCTAAATCCTGTCTTTCTAAAGACTTATCTGCTTCTGCTTTTCTTGTATCCAGCATTCCTGTCATATCTTTATTGGATTTATCTAAGAATCCGCTAAGATATTCAGGAGCTGCTTTGCCTTGTACCGAACCTGCCATGTTAGCAGATTTGGACAATAAGCCCATCAAATCCTTCAATGAACCAGCATTTTGAACCTGATTTTTAAACTCATCTGAGTAATCTTTAACTACTGGCTGTCTATATTGGCTCAAGTAATTACCTTTAATTTCATCTAAAGGGTCAACATATTGACCAGAAATCGTCTCTTCTTCTGGATTAACATTGGTTATAGCTGAAGGGTCAACAGGCATTGTAAATTTAGTAGCCTGACTCATATCTTCTTCTACATCAGGAGGATCCCAAGGTGTTTTAAACTTATTTACAAACTGATTATAAGGTGTTGCCATAATTTCTCCAATTAATTTTTATAGCCTTGTTGTTTTCTCCAAGACTGATATTCATTCCATTCTGGCGTTTCATTATACTTTGGCTGTTGAGCTGCATTTTCTCTGGTTTTATAATCAGCATATGTACTAGCTGCCCCGCCAATACCTTGGCCTATTGCAGATATTCCTTGATTTCTCAAAGCTGCATTATTATAAGCAGATTGCTGAGCCGCTTGGCTTTGTCCACTTTGTACACCTATCTTATTCATTTCATTATCATATTGCTGTTGTTTCATCTGATTGCCGTAATCACGGTTATCATAAGTAGCTACATTTCTTGCGGTAACATTCTTATCAGCTACATTCTGAGATAAATTCTGATTAGCTAATTGAGCATTCCATCTTTGGCCTGCATTGTATTCATTAGCTCGCATGGCATTTTCTGCAGCTCTTTGGTTGAACGAATTGATAATTCCAGCATTAATCTTTTCTAAGTCAACGTCTTGACTATACATTTGTCCGCCAAGATCCGCTGCCTGTCCCATAGCTGCTTGCTGTCTTGCAAACTGATCGGCCGCTGATTGCTGTCCAGATAATGCTTGAGCTGTTTGAGCGTCTCCTACTGCTGCCATATTGCCGGCAAACTGTAGCCCTGAGTTCATAGCCCCACGTCTAGCAAACTGGTCTGTCAATGAAGCTCTATTGGAAGCTGCTGTTCCTGCTGCATTTCTTGCAGCCATATTCTGAGCTAATTGGTACATAGGATCTGTACCACTTTCGGATTGACTCATTAATCTGTCTAAAACTGACCTTTGAGCGTCTCTGCCTTTAACAGCTCCAGCGGAATAAGCTTTAACCATCTGTGGTGCTTTTTCTTCAATAATTGGAACTAATTCAGGTGTATAGCTTGCAACTACCTTAAATTCTTCAGGTGTTATTGTGTTTATATCAAAATCAGGGCTTTGTACTTTTTCAAGTAGTTCCTGCATTCTTTGTAATTCTTCATCTGATGCTTGCTGTGCAGCTCTTGAACTAAACCATTGGGAAATACCCGATGCTAGTTGAACTCCTGCACCTGCTAACAAGGCTATTGATACTGGATCCATTGTTTATCTCCTAAAAATTAAATTTCTTAGAACTTCCTTTAAAACTACCTGTTGTTGGTTGCTTATAGTTGGTTGACTTAGTTTGTTCAGTAGGTTCTTGAAATGTTTCTGCAAATCCTTCATACATTGGTTCTGGATATTGTCTTCCTTCTAACCAGTTGGACAATGCTACTGCCGGAGAGGCTATATAATCCCCAAACTTATTAACTTGTTCGGGTTTTCCTGTAGGTGCTAAATCTATCTTCTGTGAAGTAGCTCCAGAACCAATAGTTGCAGGATTTCCTGCTGATGGATATTTATAGTTATTTACTGTTGGCTCTACTGTTTCTTTTTGTAATACTTTAGTAGGGGTTACAGTAGTATTTAGAGGATTAAACCCGCCATCTAAAGTATAATTTCCAGTTAAAGAATCAGAAGACATCATCGGCTGACCTCCCCCGATACTTTTAGCAATTCTTTCAATATTTGCAGCTTGTGCAGCTTGTGCGGCTTTGGCTGCTGCTGCTAGTTCTTCTCTTCTAGCTGTTTCTGAGAATCTGTTTACTTGGTCTTCTTTTTGCCTTGAACCGCCGATATAATCTAACAATTGATTAGCATATGAATTATACCCAGAATTATCCCTATAGGCTGCCGATGGTGCATCTATACTTAATGGGTTTTCAGGAGTGTTATATCTTCTAGCCGCTTGAGATAAATCGTATAAACTGTTTTCCCTATTTCCCCATAAAGCACTTTTGTTCTGAGTATCTTGTCCAATTGTCTTACCTATTAAGCCGCTTCTATTAGCTAAGGCTGCATCTAATACACCCATTCCTGAGCTATAGTTATCACCTTTAGGTTTTAATAAACTCTGAGCTGAAGCGGTTACATTCGGATTTCTAAAAGTATTACCTATCTTTGAAGTAGGATCTTTAAAAGACACATCACCATAATCAAAGTTACCTGTATCGGTGATTAGGTCTTTGTCTGTCATTGTATTATAATTTCTAGTTGGAGCATCTAAAGCTTTACCAATAGTTGCTAACTGATCAGTATCCTGCTCGATGTTTCTTGCATTATCCTTTTGGCCTATTTCGTCTAGCCTATTACCAACCGCTAGATTCTGATTCCCTCGGTTAGCGTTCATCACATCCATTGGAGAGGTGAAGGTTGACTGTCTGTTAACTTGGTTTGGAGTAGCTCCACCGGGAACTACCATTGACGACCCACGTTTAGCATCATCTTGAGCTGCTTTGTTAGTCTGTCGGTTTAGAACGTATGCCATTACATGACCTCCATGCCGATTGGCTGTTGTACATCAGTATTTTGCTGCGGTTGTGCAGGTTGTGCAGGTTTTGATAGTTTTCCGCCTTTTGGATCTTCTTTTTCAGTTCCGGGGGGCGTTGGTATTCCTGCACCGTTTCCTGAGCCTTGTGATGGCTGCATTTGATTAATATTTTGGGCAGGTTCACCTCTTAAAACGGAAACCATCTGAGCAAGCATTGGATTTGTCATAATCGTCATTTCCATGTTCATTCTTTCTTGCATCAAGGCAATTACGGTTTGAACCAGCCGTCCATTAGTCCTTACATATGGATTGTACAACAAAGCTTGATAGGATTTTATAAATTTAGGATGATTGTCAAAAATTAGAGGTTGTACTTTGTCGCCGTCTAAGATTGCATCAGTCTCAGCTTGGATTGCCGTCTGTTCCGTTATCGAGTCTTTGTAAAGAACTGAAACATCTTGGCCTTCCAAAATCTGGAAGTACATTTCTGGATTCTTCAATAATCCATTTTGTAATAAGCTGTCAGCTACTTGGATTCTACCAGACGATGAACTTAACATTGGACTCATTGTGCTTACTTTGATTTTATTCAAGCTTTTGATATCTGAATCTTTAAACTGTTTTGCGTAAGTAATATTACCTATTCCAACAATATCAACTAATTGTTCCATTGAAGAGAATAGTTTGAAATTCTTAATAGCTTGGTTCACTACCTTTTCAATTAGCAATGTAATTGATTTCTGAGCCGAAGTTAAGAACTCCATAGCGTTAGCGGACAATGTAGCGGCCATCGCACCTGATGAAACGTTAGCAGGTGGCTGACCTCTTAACGTATCGTTAATCATTGAGATATTACCTAAATAGGTATTCATGTCTCGCATAAAGTTGCCAACTTCAGGAGGAGTTGTTGGCATTTCTAAAGGCTTAGGAATACCGCCGCCTTCTGCCTGTTGTTCTGAATAATAAATTGCATTTAATCCAGAAGACAGAGCTTCTGTAGATATATCGCTACCCCTTGGAACTAATAAGGATTGAACTCCAAATGCACTTTGGTTACTAGCTTGAACAGATGCGGAATGATCCAACATCTCTTGAGCTGGTAGCAAGTTGCTGAACATTGGGTAGCCCAATGAGGTATTATTAATCTTTTCAAATATTAAAGGAAATACAGGTATACATTCATAAGGGTTCACATCATCATAAAATATCGTCCCTACTGACCCATAAGCAACCATTCTTCCTTCTGGAACAGCCGGGGTTTTTCTATGATAAAATTCATATACATAAATCATATCGTCATTATCAAATTCACTCAATACGCCGTAATTAGTTAAACCTTGTCTTGAATCTTTTACGCTTGGTAAAGAAGCAATCTCATCAGCTAATTCCTCGTATTGACTCATTAAGTCATATCTATTTCTTTTACGTTTAATTGTAATCCAGTCAAGATTATTAATGTCCTCACAAGACCAGTCGTAGACAACATCTAACATGTCATGGACTTCTATTTGATCATCCCCTGAATACATTGGATTGCCTTCAGGTGTCTTGGCATAAATATAACCAGCGTCACTTCTCCAAGTAGAAGAAATGAAACAAGCACCAAGGACAGCAGTCTTTTCCGCTGCTGCTGCAATCTTTTCATCCAGATTATGTTTAGCTTTAATGTCTTCACACAAAGCCTTACCTATTCTTGCTGTCTGCATAGGTATAGCATCTGTGCTGTTTGTTAATACTTCAAAGTTTAATCTTTGACGGGTAATTAATGTTACAAATTGGGTAGTTAGTGTTCTAGCTACCGGCAATGTTACCTTTACTAATTCGCCCTGAGAACCCGTAAAACCTAAAGAGGTTGTCCAGCCGTCAGGATTAATTATCGCTGAATAATAAGCAGAATGATTTCTCCAATAGGTTGCAATAACTGCCGAGAATACCCCCGCAGAGAACCCATTTTTTCCCCAGTTAAGGATGTATTTATCTATCTTAGATATAGCCTCTTCCGCAGGCTTGTTTACAAAGTATGTAGTATCCGACATTTTTACCTCGATGTTCTTGAAGTTACTACTTCAGAATATACGCTAATTGATTGTAAGTCTAAAGATTCACCAGCCTTATTGTGAAAAAGCATTGGTTGAATGAATGTTCCAACAAAGCAATCTCGTGGAACATATGTTCTGACAACTACCGCTGGTGTTGTATAAAAGTCTTTATTTACTGAATATTCACCACCCCAAGGAAACTCACCCCATTCCAATGTACCCCAACCGCCGAATCTTATTAGTTCTTTATCGGTTCCGACGTTTAAATTCCAGAATGTCGGAGTTGTGGAGTATACATAATCATTGGCAAAGTTTATCTCTAACTTGGTACAGCTAGAATTATTCTTAAAGCTGGCTGCAAATTCTGAATAATACTTTAATTCCGATGGTTTATCTAATGATATAGGACTGAATCTAACTATTGAAGATATTCCAGAACCTAAGAAAACTAAGTCTCTACTTAATCCCGAATAAGTCGCAGTGGTATAAACAACAAAAGTATTGCTATCAAATATAGATACTTCATCAATAGGATATAAATCAGCTCCATTAATCAATCCGTCCCCAATTAATGGCTGAACGCCTTCAGTTAGAGTTATCGTTATGTAGTTATAATTTCTATTACCATCTGATATTGTCAATGTAGCTGTCTCGTCACCAGAAGCTGAAACTGTAGTTGTCATAGTAAAGCTAGTTAAACTTGTTACATTAACCGCTGCAATTGTAGGAATGGCTGAGAATACTGTAAAAGTACTAGCATCAATATTAACAGTTTGTCCGTTTATTAATCCGTGAGGATATACTGTATTTACTATTATCAGATTTGGGTTAGTTCCAAAATCAACTGAAGCAGCACAATCAAACTCTGACACACCTTCTTGAAAAGATAATGTACTGTTAATACTTCCAGTAGCGGCAGAATCCATTATGAATGTAAAGCAATAATCATCAATCCTAGTTACTACCCTTAACCCTTCTACATCAGAAGCGGCGGTTAAGAATCCAACTATTTCACCATCAACCTCAGATATTGTTACCCTAACTCCCGTTAGTAGTTCATGTGGAACTATAGAAGTTACTATGATAGTTGAACTACCAGCAATAATTTGAGCGTGGCAGATTATCTTTGCATCTGCTTTTACGCAGAACTCATCTGATAAGTAGTCTGTTTTCTTCTGTAATTTTCTTTCTTGGTAGATGTAGTTAGTGTCAGAAGCATCTACAGAATACATAACATCTGTTACGTTATCCAAGTAGGCACAAGCAAACACATAACCATCGCCTGAGAAAGTAGTTATTCCATCAGTAAGATAATTATAAACGTATGTAATATCATTTGTAGTAAGATTAGTATTCGGAGACTTACAAGATAGTAAGTACATTCTTTCACTTTCATAAGCTACACCTGAACTTGTTGTTTGTAAATTGGCATCCCCAATAATGGCATTTATTAAAGGTTCAATTGTTCTTGATATTACTCTAATTGATGAATCTGTAATTTCCACTATTCCTTGATTACTTAGGCAATATACTGAGTTGTTCAATATAACAACCGTATTTTGAGACTTACAGATTACTGTTCCATCTAATAAAGTAACGCTGAAATTAGAAACAACATCACCATTTAATCTATATACACCATCTCTTTTTAATATAATTACAGAGTCTCTTAATGGTGCTATTCTTATAATTTCTTTATCTCTTGAACCAACGGCCAAGAAGTTAGCAAAAGGTACGGCTTCAGGTTCACCTATCTTTGATATATAGATACCATTAGGTAAATCCGATGTAGATGATTTAGATTCTGATACAAATACTGCAAAAGGAAATGCTATGAAAGATAGGTTTGGATTAAACGCCGCTGCCGTATCCACATCACCAGCAAATACATAAAAGTCATCAATGAAATCTTTTGCAATAAACTGCATCTTTCCGGGAATATCATTAACTGTACTTACATAGGAGCCGTAAACTACCGCTCCAGCATCAGCATTGATTCCTTCAAGGATATGCCTAGCTGTTCTATCTATGGACTGAGCTACTGAGACAGTTCCTGATGTCTTTTCTACTTGAATATATTTCTTAACATAGGTAACAGCACCACCACCAAATACTCCGGGAAATAGAACTGAGAACGTATTAGGCCCTAGAACTGTTACTGTATAGTTTCCAGCTAAAACCGGAGTCTTGATATAAATCTGATCTAGTGAACTCAACCCATGGGTAACTTCAGTTATTGTAAGTACCCCTATGGCAAGTACACCAACCCCTGAAACTGTAGGGCAATTTTGTGTTACCGCTGTACTAAGTCTATAATAAGAACCGGCGGTATAGAGATAAGTATTATTTGTTATCTTATCTGCTGATAATAGGTTTAATTCAAATACTGGATATTGTTTACAGTTTGCATAAAACAAATGATTTTTGAATAAAGAAATATCTAAAGCTAAAGGAGGTCTATCATTCGCTTGCAATGAACCTTCTTGATTGGAGTTGGTATACAGAAATGTACCACCAACCAGCTCAGAAGGGACTTCATCAAGATACTCAACATATCCAGCAGTTATCTGTGATGAGGTTAAATTCTTTTCTTCAATCAATCTATAGTCATCTAATGACGTTGGAGCTGTTGGAGTTGTCCTGTAAACTCTGTAAAAATATTCTGTACTTGTTATCTCAGAAGGTATTGAGAATTTAATTTTTACACATTTCTGTAACATAAAGCTAAAAGCTGTGACTGTAGTATATCCAAGCCCTGATAGGTCTATAGAGAAATTACTGGCATCAACTTTAGTTATTGAATAAGGAGTTCCAACTGCCGGAGGTGTCCCAGTTGCTCCAGTTATTGCATAGAAATAAAGCAAATCTCCGTTTTCAAAACCATGTGTTGCTTTTCCTATTGTTAATATGTTTGCAGCAAATGAAGCTATCGTCCAACCTGTAGAAGGAATAGCTGTCACATCATCATTAGCCACTGTTATGTAATCGCTAGGAGAACCTAAGACTACATTGGAGCTGGTATCTTTTCTTCCAAATACTACTCTATAAGATACTGTATTAAAGCTATCAACTACACTAGCAGCATCCAACATTCCTACAGGTCTACTGTCAGAATTAAGTGACAATATTCCTGAGCTAATATCTAATCCGGGAGCAATACCTGCTTCAATTATACTTCCAATATCATCCTCTAATTTGAGAACTCCATTGTCTGTAGTAAAATAAGCATTACCATTAGTGAAAGCTATTCTAGGCGTATCAGTACAAGTTACCGTCTCACCTGTCATTAACTTGGTTTTTCTGTAACTACATCCAGTAGCGACAACATTATCGTCGAATGATTCTGTATCAGCTTCTATTGAGAACTCATCAACATTGATATAAGTAACAACTCTTGTTCCATAGATATCGGCTTGTTTATTAGGAAAGTCGCTGATATAGCTTACATCGGTATCAACTTGAAAGTCACTGATATATTGCCCACTTATAAATCCATGGTCTACTTTAGTGATAGTTATTGTCTTATCATCTTGTGCCCAAGTACAGGTGGCATCTATAATTTGGTTATCAAAACTGTACATACTATTCTGAGTTAAGGTAAAGAAACTATCTTCAAACCTGAACAATGACTTAATAGTTTGTCCAGTCGGTAGCCTTAACCATTCTTTATTGCCACGTCTTTTTTGTATTAAATTATCTTGATTAATTATAACATTATCAGCTTTTTCTAAAGAACCAGCATCTACTGTCTGAGAGTTCTCAGCAATATGTAATCCTTTAAATTTAGTTATGTTAAATTGCTTCATACTTTTAAACTCGGAAATCTTCTAATGTTTCTACCATTTAGAAGCCCATTTCTATTAATAATCTTACTTGGACTTCCATCAACTCTAGGACTTAATGCTCGTTTACAAGCTTCTACTTTTCGCATATAGACTTCCATTGTTTCAGGACTATCTATCTTCATTGCTTGTAAAACTCTGATAGCTACTGCATGAATTAAACACTGTGTAGCTTCATTAGGTAATTGAACAATACATGTTTCATTAGATAACGAGACACCATCATTTGCTACAATTCCCGTTAGTGGTGTAACATCATTATAACCATTTAAATATAATAGATTATTTGATATATTTGAAACTAAAGCATCTTTATATACTATTTTGTATCCCGGTCTATACTGAGTAATATCAACAGTATCCCCAATGCTAATAGTATTAACAATTGTTGCTGTAGCAGTAACATAGCTGCCCCCAACCGCATTCGTAACTGACAATATAGTATTAGACCTATCTAACACCAAAGTAGAAGGGTAAGCAGGATATATAAACCTTATTACTACCGCTTTAGATGGTACAGGAACTAAGTTTATACAATCGCCCATGATATAGAAACCATAAGGACTTGCCGCATCACCAGTATTCCAAAGGTGCATGTCTGTTACTTCATATTTGGTCAAGGGTATTAAACTGCCGTCATCTTTCTTTGAATATATGGCCACAACGCTTCTTCCAGCCGCTCGATAAGGTATTTGAACAGATTGTGTACTAGCTGCCACTGAAACATCTTCATAAGTCAAGAAAAAGTTCTCTTGAAGTGATGTAATCATTGGGACTATGGTTGATTCTTGTTCTTCGTTAGCTAGATCAATTAAATCTTGATCTTGAAACCTTGCCTGATACGATGGAATAGTTATTGAGCGTTTTATTGACTCTATTAGAGTTTCTATATTCATCTTCACGCCCCATAATGTTATTTTTTCTTCTTCATTGCAATTTTAGTCATAGAAATAGCTTCAGGATCTTCATTTCTAGAGATTCCCATAGGTTTAGACACACCAGAAGTATCAGGTCTTGTCATAGTTGACCTGATATATTCCCCTAGATCACCCTCTTCACCCATTTCGCCTTCAGATTCCATTGGGTTGTCTACTGGAAGGTCTCCCATTGGCTCATCCTCTTCACCCATTGGCTCATTCATGGTTGATTCTTCTTCAATTACCTTTTGTTTAAGTAATTCTATCAATTCTTGTAAAAATTCTTTCATTATATACCTCTTATGGCTAAGGTTCTTAATCCGCCAGTGTTATTTTCTATCGTAACCGTATCACTGTTAGCTGTTTTAGTGATTATGTACCCAGAAGCATCAGCAAATAAGCTATTTTTATCAGCTATACATGATATATATTCTGAAGCATATTCACAAGTTACAGTAAGACTCTTCCGTAAGTCGTCAGTTATTACAATATTGCTACCATCCGTGGTCAAAGTTACTGTGTCACTTGCACCGTCAGCAATGCTAAGTATTTCATCTATCACTTTTACTTCAGATATAACCTTCCAATCGCTAGATGAATTATCGAATTGAAGGATAACAGCACCACCATTGGTTAAAATCTTATAGGTGCTACCATCTACAGTCTGTCCTGTACCAGTTATCTCAATATTGTTGGTTTGAGCTGCCCCTGATTTATCATAAATCATGATGAATCTACCGATAGAACCAGCGGGAAGCGTTATAGTTACTCCGCCTGCATAGTTAACAAGTAGCGTGGTATCAGTAGTTGTAGCAGTGTAGGTAGCCGCTGTTACATTGGTAGTTGAAAATACCATTGATGCTGTAGTTGCCGCACCTGATAAAGCATAAAGATAGTCTGTTAGATCAAACCAACCTACTTCATTCTTTTTTGGTATACGATATGTTACACCGTTAAATACTGCTTGTATTGGCATGTTATTCTCTTATGAAAACGTATAGTTTGCATGTTCTTGTTACGTTACCAGCAAAGTTAGCTGTTACCGTGATAACTCCAGCAGAAACAGCCCATTTTAGGTCTTCAATAGCAACAACGCTGTTATTCATTTCTCTGACAAGTACACCGTGAATAGCAGCAGAACCAAAGTTAGGTGCTAATGCAACTCCAGTATTATCAACTAATACTGCATCAACTTCTTCTATTTTTAATCCGTTAAAGTTCATAATCGTCTCCTAATGTGTATATTAATTCCCTGATTTGGGGTGATTCTATGATAAGTGTAAATTATTACAAGACAAAAGGCAAGGAATTAAAGTCAAGCGAATGTAAAGCGTTTTGGTTAGGATTGGAGACAGTTTGATTCTAATTCTTTTATCTCTTCTAGCAATTTAGAGTTCTTCTTATTGAGCCCATACTAATCTATTTTCTGGTTGTTGGTCAAAAAAAAGACTCCCGAAGGAGCCTTACAATAATTCTACTTATTATCGTTAATTATGCATAAGCCACGGACTCGTTATCGATCCCGTAGAAGTAGATTTGGTTAGCCGGACGCCTCGAGATAATATATTGGTCTGAGAAAGAACGGAAGCACCAACCTGTTTGATTTTCGAGCGGAAAAATTAGCTGTTGATCTAATCCGGGGATACTATTAGTAATTTCAGTAGATCCAGAACGGAACCAATCTTCCAAGCATAGACCGAAAGCTTCACCGTCTTTAATCATTGCATTAGGCTTGATAATGTTTTTACCATTAGCAGCATAATAAGTAATTGATTCAGATCCAGTTTCAGAATTAGCTTTGCTGTAAGTAGCGTCCATAGAACGTAAAGCAGCATCATCAGCAGTCATATTAGCGAAAGTATTAGGAGAAACATAGATAGTTAAACCTTTGTCTAATCCGCCTCTATTCATTGCCTGAGCAACACCTTTTTGAACAGCTTTTAAATTGAATCGTTTAGAACCCAAGTTAAGAGTGGATGATTTCCATAAAGAATATTGAGAAGCATTAATGCCAAACAATGTTCCAGCATTGGATAGAATCTTTTGAATCCCAACCATTTCTTTGGAATCTTCCCAACCTTCAAATGAGATTTTGTGTGAACTAGCAGCAGAAGCAGCAGTTGGAACAAAGTCTACATAGATGAAACCGATGTCCGTATCTACGCCTAAAACTTTACCAGATTTAACAATAACAGTAGGAGCAGCGGTAGCAATCTCATTGATTCTAACACCTTCCATACCTGACCAGATTTGAGGAGCAAACTGACCTTTAGCGAACAGGATAGCACCCTGAGCACCAGCAGGAGCAGAAGTATTCATAGTTGTAGCAATACCACCAGTTAAAAACTGTAGAGTTTCGCCATTAGATAATGTATAAGTACCAGCACCCGCTGTTAAAGATACACCTTTGTAAACGCCTGTGTCATAATTTAGAGTTCCTAAACCAGCAACAGATTGCCCATAAATTCTAGCTATTTCTAGGAATTTATTATGAGATTTAATATGGTTTTGTAGGATGTGTTTAGTAGCATCGAAAAACGCTTTAACACCGCCGCCATTAGAACGACTCATAACAGCCCAAGGAATAACAGATGTTAAAACTGTTTGGCTAGGAGTAATGTTTGATTGTTTAACAGTTCCAGCAACAGCAGGGTTGATGTCATAAGCATCTAGTCCGCTTCCTGCAAACGTAATACCGCATTCAAAAGTCATTGGAAAAGCTTCAATATAGCTTTCACCAACTTTAGCAGAATCTTGAAATGGGATATCTTTTTGGAATTGGAAATCAGAAATTAAAACTTCATTTAATTTTCCATAAACAACTTTAAAGTTGTCTTGTACAGTTGATACTTGGCTCATGGTTTACCTCTTTCTTATTTTAATTTTAGGTTTAATCTTAGACTTAAGTGTCCAGAAGTCGAAGACTTGGATAGATCAGTATGGTTTAAAAGAACAGCTAAGTTACCAGCAGAAGTTACATAAACTTGCAATCCAGCAATAGCTGCATCAGTAATTGCAGCATCAGAGTTCCATGCAGCAGCAGTACCATAAGATGTGTAATAAATTGCAGTAGGAGCAAAACCAACGGCAACAGCGGAAATAACATGATCAACTTGTCCGCCCATATCAATAACCATACCAACAGTTTTATCATCTTCTAATGCAGTCGTACCGAAAGCAGTACCAGAAATAACTTCATTAGCTGATCCCAATAACACGTCAATTTTAGCCTGTGTTAGAATTGCTTTAGCAGCAGTTCCAACAGTTGCTTCTACTAATGCTCTTGGTAAATAGCCGGGTCTAGCACTAACAGCAGTACAAACGCCTGAGGCTAATTTAAAATCGAACTCAAAAATTGCACCTTGAGAACTAGCAAGTTCCACTTGGTCTATAACATATGATTTCATAATCATCTTCCTTTATATTGTTTTTCCATCTCCATTAAAAATTGTTCTGATGACATCACTTTCTTGCCATTAACCTTAGGTATGGATTGTTCTTTCGAAGTCCTTTCCCACGGCTTACTGGTCTTGAAGCTTGCCACGTCAGCTTGGCGTATAGCCTTTTTGAGACTTTCAGGAATATCATCCACGGTTAAAGACTCTAGTATTTCTTTCCGTGTCATATTCTTGGCCTCTTGTGACTTTTGCCAAGCTTGCTCGATCGTCATTTGGTTTGGAGTATCCCAATAGAGATCCAGCAATTTAACCATCGCATAAAAGTCGTGGCTAGAAGGTTTGATTCCCTGTTTTTCAAAATAATCTTTGATACTTTGGGAAAACTCTGCTTCCTGTTTATGCCGTTCTGCTTGTTCCGTTTCTTCTTTGTTTCGGAGTGCATCGGCTTCCTCGGCTTTTCTTCGATTCTCTTCTTTGATTTTATAAGATTCATTTTCCTTTGTCAAATCATAACGTTCTCTGTCCTCTGGTGACATCATTTCATATTTAAGCTTTTCAAGTACACGTTGCTCTGCTATTGCTTCAATATCATGATTTAAAAACTGTTTACCAAAGTCAAAGATACCATTAGGATCTTCTTTCAAATTATCTAATAATTTAAAGATAGTCTCGGCTTGTTTTCTAGCCTCTGCAGCCTGCTTTCTATCCTCTGCAGCCTCTTGAGTTTTCTTGGTATAGTCCCTAGACTTCTGTAATGCCTCGACAATAGCATTGTCATCAACTTCTACTTCTTCTTCTTTGCCGTTGTACTTAATCTTATATTTCTTCTTTTCAGCCTCTGTAGTCTTGGCACCTTCTTTAGGCGTGTCTTTACCTTCCTTAGACTTATTCACCTCATCCTTAGCCTCGTCAAACACGTTTTTAGCCATATCCTCAAAGCTTCCCGGCCTCTTGATATCAGGATTGGCCTTTGACTCACCCCTAGCTTTTGGCTTTGGCTGTTCCGTTATTTCTTCCTTAACTTCCTGACTGTCACCCATGACTTGGTCAAACTGTAGTACCATTGTGTACTCCTTTCCTATGAGTATAAAAACACAAATTTAACGTTTATTTCATTGCTTGACGGCGTGATATATTGAATAGATAATATCACTTTCTTATCAGCCGTAAACTTCCATTTAAAGCCAGCTATGTAAGAATCGAGCGAGCCTTCTACATAATAACCAGATATAATAATCGCTTTTGGCTCTTTCTTTACGCTAATTTCTAGAGGCGTATTATGTTTCATCTTGTACTCTTGGTATGAGCCATCTATGTTATCATTAATGCCAATATTGTTATTCAAAACTCTGATAACATTTGAGCTGAATAAACTAAAATAATCAAAGAACGCTTTTAGTTCTCCAAAAGCTCTGCTCTTAGCTATCTGCGTTGTTTCAAATATACTTGATACATTAATCTTCATATTATTTCCTTCCAAATGGTGAAGTAAATGACCTACCCAGATCAATTATTGGTGTATGTTTTTGTGGCCCTGTCATGTAATGGAACTTATTTAGCTTATGTTTTGGTATCGGATTAGTAGTTTTGTCCGCACTTCTGATCAAATAAATTAAAGCGGCCAGCGCGTCATTATGACCTAAGTCTTTCGAGCGTTCGTAATCATTTAATTGCTTATTAAGCATACCGCCATGCAGTGTTTTGATTAACAATCTACAGTTAGGATGTATCGTAAGTTTACCTTGGTCTAACAGTAATCTAACCATGTTTAAGCCAGCCTCTAGTGTGTCTTTAAGCGGCAATTGGGTATCATAATTATGCTTAGATTTAAGGTCGACAAGTATCTGACCAGCGGCATCACATCGACGTCTAGTTATGGGATATATGCCTTCTTTCTGGTATACTTTAAACATAATCTTATCAGTATCGGTGTTAGGATCAAAGTCACATTCATCATATACAGTGATACTTGCTGATGGATAATCATAATAACCAAATAAAGCAACAGTCTTATCCTTAACTCCGCCAAAATCTATTGATGTGATCCAGTTAGCATGTTCTGGGTGGCTTGCATCATTAACATGTAAATCATAACTGAAATTAGGTATACATATCCGCCCGCCGTCTCTAACAATCTGGCACAAGTATTCCCGTCTCCATGCAATACTGTGTTCACCACCGACCATTTCTTTAGCTTTATCGATCTGTTCGGCGGTTAGCTGTGGATTATCGTACACCGAATACATAAAATAGCTGTTAGATATCCTAGTCTTTGGCTCAATAATGCTGTGTAAATAATGGTCAGGGTCTTCCGACTTGGTTGTTATGTGTATCAGTTGTCCTTGCGATCTAAGCAATTGTGGTGCGATAACAGATTGCAAAGCGTATACATAGTCATCACTCTTAACAAAGCCACCTTCTTCTAAAATGATCAATCGAGCATTACCGCCACGAAGGCTGTCAACATGTGCCCGTTCAAGCACCCCGAGACGCAATGAGGACTCACCAATCTTCCACCTGTAATCACTTTTTTCTTGCGTTATCAATCCTTTAGGTGCGTCGGATACAATCACATCAAGGTTATCTTGTACAATATCTCTAGCTTGTTTAAGAGTAGGTGCAGCAATCCTGACAATAGAGCGTGGATATCGTATGCAATAAGCTATGGCATAGACACAAGAGAAATAGCTCTTACCAAACTGTCTAGCGATATCCAAATAAACCTCTTGTACTCCTACACGCTTAAGCTTAACAATATGATTCCATAGCATAATCTGTCCAGAATGTAGCTTGTAGGTTATATCAGCGTCATACCATTTGGCATTAACTATATCATTTAGCTGATCATCAATAGTCATATCTTCTCAACGTCTAATGTATTCAATAGCTTATCTGCTAATTCCTTTATTTCATTGGGACTTCTTTCTATTTGTGCTACATTTACAATAACATTATTATTGTTATTAGTTACAATTAATGGCGTTACTATATCTTTCATCCCCTGCAAGATTGCTTTTTCGTTATTCGCATCGAGTAATCCTTCGAATTTATCTGTTATCTTATCCTTAAGCGACGCTACTCTGTTGCGTACAATATTATCCACGAGTAACGTTTGCTGTGTAACAAAATCACTGTATGCCTTAGACCAATCGGTACGCTGTCTAACACGCTTAAGTAACTTAAGATACTTGATATTTGTAACGTCAGATATTAGCTTTAGATCACCACTATATTTAGCGAGTAGTAATTTAAACTCTGTCAACGATATCGTGACCTTAGTTATCTTAACCGGCTCATCAGTAGCATTTTCGGTGCGTGTTGCTTTCGCTTTGCGAGTGCTAGCATATAGTCTATTGCGGGCGGCAGTCTCCTCAGATGTTCTCACGACAATTTTGGATTGGTGTGGCTTTTTCGGCGGAATTGGCTTAAACACACTGTTATCAATAGCCATTTATTTACTTCTCATTTTGATAACCGCTACATCATCTTGCAAGCGGTTGAGTTTATTAAGTTTTTCTTCAATTTGAAATATTTTTGAGAGGAGAGCTTGACTTTTTTCTCTTTCTGTTTTAACATGTGTTATCAAGTACTTGACCGATAACCCCATAATTATACTCAACAATAAGATTGCTGAAAAGATAACACCGAGAAAAAACAGCATGATAACTCCAAGTTAGGTTGGTTAAACTTATAAATTAAGTCAATTAATTTACTTAACTAATCTTAATCCATCTAAACTACTTTGTCGAATTATCAAGTAATTAGCTGTAACTTTAAATTACTTGCACAAACAACCTAAAAATAGTTTACAAACAGCTAAAATTAACTTATACATATTTTATCAGCAAGCGACGAGGTGTCAGTTTGCTAATAACTAGGAGACTAACATGTACCCACTA
>Ga0316608_1000350_pt1 | contig 22919 bp, 29 predicted proteins | sample MIS2016152B_MG_FD_207673 | JGI IMG/M metagenome (GOLD analysis project Ga0316608, IMG submission 207673) | Microbial mat bacterial communities from Middle Island sinkhole, Lake Huron, Michigan, United States - MIS.2016.152B | ecosystem: Environmental > Aquatic > Freshwater > Lake > Sediment...
AGTTCTACAGTCTATGTCTACAATCAGAAATTTCCTTAATATAGGAGTAATCTGAAATGCAAAGATACGACATAAAAACATATGGTGCAAATATATTTGAAAATATTTTCATATAAATATCTGATTATGTGTTACTTATATCAGAGATTCAGATATTAATATATTAAGATGTGTAACTCTTTTATTCTAATTTCCACTTCCACCAATACAATTATTATAACACATTTGATTTCTAACAAGTTCCATTGTAACCAATTCCTTTTCATAATCACTGGCTTCTTTTGCAGTATCAAAATGCATTAGAATTTCTTTGATGAAATATTCTTCCCCATATTCACGCATGGCTCTTTTTAGTTTAATACCACTACCCATATAATTATCGTGAAGTTTGTTCGTACTGTGTTTTCCAATATAAAATTTACCATCAATAATGTTGGTTACTTTATATACATAATTATAATGCTTTGTTATCATTCTGCAAATATAACACATTTTTAATTAAAACAAAATTATTTCTAAAAAGTATATACTTATATAATATTAATTGCACAAAAATTAAAAATAATGTAAAGTTTTTGAAAATATATTAGGATATATTAAAACTATGACATATATTTGTTCCATAATTAAATCATAAATCATGAAAACAAATGTTACACTAATGAGTTCTGATAGACGACTATTTGGTTCTATCATAAGGCATCGCACTAAACCTGATATGTTGTGCTTAACTGATTTGCAGGATGTCTATAATAAGCTGCAGGTTCGTAATAGTTGGGATGTAAGGAGTATTCAAAATATTCTTAACATTAAATTAGCACCTGAAAATGCAGAAAGACTCTACTATGTACTGAAAGAGAGGGGTTTAATCGATTCAAGAATCCTTGAGTTTATGGAAGAGTGCCATAAATTAACACTAATTAAGGTGTTAAAAAATAAAGGTTTGTATAAGATGTATGGAAGAGGCGACAAGCGTATTATATTCGCAAGTCCTGACATTTTCGTATTGGCTGCATTGGAGTTTAATCCACAACTATATGCCAAGACAATCGTATGGTTAACTGACAACCTTATATATAATAGGATAGGTGTTGGTGATGAAAACAATATGTTGATGCAGAGAATCAATCATAATTGGAATCCTGACGGAGAGTTCTACAAGCATGTGCAGCGTGCCTTAAATTACATTATATTCAATAGACACGAGACAGGCATTCGTAATGAAGCCTCTTCAGAAGAATTACGATTACTTGAGAAACTGCAGAATAACTATGCGTTCGCAATTGACACTGGCTTTGTTAATGACAAGGAAGACTTACTACTTCAATTAAGACAGGAATATCTCAAGAAATGGATGTCTGGTGACAACAGAATCAAAAGTAAACTTCAAATACGATAACCATATGGGGCAAACTAAGGCGATGTTCTCAGAAGAATGCTTTGAGTTATTAACTGAAGCAGAGTGGAAGGAAGAATGCCATAGACAACAGGAGTACTTCAATGACAAGTTTGGCACTGGGGTTCATGCAATACTAAAATATCAAGAATTTTTAAATAAAAACAAATAAAGCTATGGGAGTAATTATTGAGAAATATGGAAAAGAGTACGACATTGATGAAGTCATTGACGAAATCTCTGTAATAAGTCCTAACTATGAAAAGAATATGCAGGAAGTCAGAAATGGACTTAACTATGTGGAAGCACTTGGTGCTTGTTTAGACTGGAATAGTATAGCAGAAGTACTATTTGACCAGTACTATGAGTTGGTAATCTCGGAAGGTGGCAATGATTGTGGTGCACCTATAGATGATAACTACCAAATGTCACTCAAAGACTTTGAAGAAGCACAATTGCAGCTAATTGAATGCAAGGAAAAGTTAAAAATGAATATCAGTGATGAAGAGAAACAGTTCGTAACTGATTATTATGCGAAAAATTATCCTTTATAAATAACAGTAATTAATAATTAATTTATGAAAAATGTAGACAAGCAGATTGGTGTCATTTACGAGACACAGGACTACGACAAATTCAGGTTCAGTCCATCAAATCGTAAGGTAGATAACAAAATCCTCTATGAAAAAATCAAATCAATAACAAGTGTTGGGTTACTTGATGCAATTGTCGTCAATGATTGTGGTACTTATTACGACATAATTGACGGACAGCATCGTTACCTTGCATGTGTTCACTTAGGTGTTCCTGTCAAGTATACCTTTGGTGAAAACGAAACCTTTGAGAAACTCGTGGCGAGAAATCAGGTGGTTACCAAGTGGAAAGAGTTTGATTTCATTATCAGTATTGCAGGAAGTGGCAATCTGGAGTATATCAAGATACTCAAGTTTCACGAAAAATATCCTGATTTCAGAAGTTCTGCACTCTCAGAATTACTTGGTGCAGGTGCTAAGGTAAAAGGTGGTAAGCGTACCTTTAAGAAGGGTATGTTCGTGGTTAACGACTATGACTTGAGTTGTTACTACGCTGAGAAATTCCTGCAAATGAAGAGTCTCACACCATTCTATAGCAACAACCAATTGATTGGTGCTGCAATACGCTTATTCAAACAGAATGAAAACCAATGGCGAAGGTTCTTTGATAACCTAAGCAAGCCTAAGTTCAGGAATGTGTTCTATGGCAAGCAGAATGAGAGTGTATTCAGACAGAATTGTATTGATGTTCACAATCATTATGCACCTGAAGATGAAAAAATCTGGTAAAAATTGTAACATTTTCTGGTTGTATTCGTATAACCAGAAAATGTCTTAAATAAAAACAAATAGCTATGATAAATATCACATTAGAAGAAGAGCTACAGCAGATTTTAACTAATCTCTATAGCAGGGCAGAAGCAACCATCATTGAAAATGGTGGGCATTATGCAAAAACAGAAGCCGAATTATCAGCACTTCAAAAAGAGTTCATTGAAAATAACCCCATATGTAACGATTTTCATGCAGTTATTGCAGATACAGATGGCGTAACTGTCTATGGATTTGACTTTGAAGAAGAAACCTTATTACCAATAAATATAACTAAAATAAATAATTATGACAATGAATGAAATGTATCAGAAAGAAGTGGAGTTATGCAGGGAAAGAATTGCATATCACGAAGCTAAAATCAAGAAGATAAACGAAGTGCTTGAAAAACTTAAAATCAAAATCAATGAAGGCTAAGATACCAATGGATGATGCGTACTCAGGTACTACAAGCTACGAAGAGCGTTGCATATGCGATGCACTCAGAATTGAAAGCTATCAGCTAACAGCACAGGACTTATTATTTGAAAAAGGTAAGGTAACCAAGGCTGATTTAAATAATCTCTTTGGGATTGGTGACGATGATAGTGATGAAGACTAACTCGTAGGTTTTGTTATTAAGTGCTACGAGCTAACGCCCTGTGATATTCCTACCACCATATAGGCACAGGGCAATTTTTTTAAATAATTTTAAATAAAAACAATTAATTATGCAAAACGAGATTTTAGAAAATGCTTTTAAACAAGTTAAAACAAGTGTTGCACTTGATGAAATAACAACAGCAACAATCAATAAAGAAGATTTACATCGCATTATTGATGAATGTGAAGCAGGTGATTATCTACTTATTCAAACAGTAAGGGATAAAGTAAGAAGATACTTTACTTATGTGCATGTTAAAAAATTAAAATAATATTTGGTTATTATAATAATCTGTTGTAAATTTGATTCTCATTAAATTTCTTATTTTAAATTTTTTATTATTTTTGTATGTGCCAGTTGTCGTGACGATGACTGGCATTTTTAATTTTCTTTGGCTTTTATTGTTATTCTTTGTATCTTTACTTCATGGCATACTTTAAACCAAAACATGAGCAGTATTGTGTAGAATGGCGACAAGCCTACCTTAGTGGTGATAGACGCAAGCAAGCCTATCTATATAAGAAACTATCACCAGTAGTTAGTCTTATTGAATTGAATGTCAGAAACAGGTATTATCAAGTACCAACAAGTCAATATCAATTACTGCAAGAAGAATGTATTAACAAGGTATTCGTAAAGCTGCATATGTTTGATAGTAGTAAAGGTACTACTGCGTATTCCTATATCAGTGCAATATGTAAGTATTTCTACTACGAGGTACTTGTAACACCACTTAAATACGAAAATACAAGTAAGAATAGACTTGAATACACAGATGAATTGGATACCAGTGAAAGTCTATATGAAGAGCATAACGAATTAAGTCCAGAAGATATACTGCATATCACCAAGTATTTTAATGATATGCTTGTTGAAAAGCAGAATAGCCTTGAATTCGTGGTGAGTAGTGCATATACATTAACCAGAAAATACAATAATCTAAATGTAAAGAAGATTGGAAATCTAAAGAATCAGATTCTTACACTACAATCAATTATTGAATATGTTAATCGTTATGAGGACTTGAATGATAAAAATGTCACACAATGGGTTAAGCACCAATTAGGCTTCAGTCCAGATTATTGTTATTATATCTTCACCACCTTATTCAAATTTGGGTTTGGAAAAGAATCTAAGAAGGAAGCAAAGTGTGTGGATAGCAAGTATCCAATAATGTCTGACGATTACTGTCCAAATGATAAATTTTATTATCTACATGGTAAACGAAGTATGATTAAAAAATTACATAAAGGCTATGAAGAATTTCAATTTTTATGACAACAACTGAATTAATACAGAAACTATTTGATGATGGATACTGGACATGGACTAAGAATGCAATTGACGAGCCATGTATCTATGGTAAAGAGATATGGGGTGTTATGATTACAAGACTATGTAAAGACAATACTGTTACTAAAAATGGTAGAAACTACCACAAGATTATCACTGAGCAACAAATCATAGATTATGTCCTAAGTACTTCAAATAAGCAACTCACATCTGGAGACAGGTATAGAATAAAAAAAGAGTTAAAGAAAAAATAATTAGTAATTAATTCAATTTATTCTGATTTTCTTCGTATTTATATGTATATTTACACATCGTAATGACAGGTTTAAATGGATTTTGGTTTATTATATTAGCAATATGTGTGGCTGAGTTTGCAATACAGATGCAGTTAAGCATGTTGTCTCAATGGGTAAAAGGTGTATTAGGACTACGACAACCATATGATAGTAAGTTAGAGGTTTTATGTAGTGTGAGGTTTTGGATAAAGTTTATTGGTAACTGGAGTATTGTCTTATCACCTTTTATCCTATTAGTACTGGCTGTTTTCAATTTTCATAAATTCGTTTCATTTTTAGTTGACTGTAGTTATTGTACCAGTTTCTGGTTAATGACAGCAGTCAACTTTTTTTATTTAAAACAGGATATAAGTACATCATTATTACTTGCACCACTTGCATTGGTAATGGTAGTAGTCTTAGATAAACTGCATAGTTAATGCTGACAGGACACACAGAGCAGGTAAATACTTTCAATTGCTGGTATAGCAGTAACTATCCAAAGTTAAAACGATACTGTAAGAAATACCATATTAATGAGGACATAATAAATGATGTTTATATTAGTATCCACGACAGAATAGTTAGAAGTGGTTATACCACAACTCAGTACATGACTTATGTCAAGCGTGCCATAGGTAACCTGAGAATAAACAATGGCAAGAAAATGAATGGCAAGCATTTCTTTGAAATTGAAAATGAAGACTATCTCAATACTGTTGAGAATCGTTTGATTGAAAATGACGAATACGATAAGGATACACAGGAGTACAGAGAGGATGTACTGTACTTCTCAAAGAAGATATTTGAATACATTACCTACTATAAGAAATACGATGACGAATCACTCTTCGTATTCAGGACATATTATCTGATGCCAAACAGGTTTACATATTGTAAACTAACGCAGATGACAGGAATAAATAAAAACAGATGTACGAAAATCATTCAAGTAATGAAGAAAGACATCAGGACAGGATTTCTAAATTGGTTAAAAACAAATGGAGAAACAGGAGATAATTGAAATAATGTCAAAACCATTGAGCACAGCAAGAGCACCAATGTACAGACAGATATACAAACAAGCAACAGGTAAAGAATGGCGTGGTTGTTTCTGTGGAAATGGTTGGGAGAATTTCACCAGAGTATGTAAAAATTATGCAGAATTACTTAAAAAACAAATTTAAAATTATGAATAAATACACACCAACAAGACAAGACATCGTTGATGCAAAGAAAATCTACGATGAAATAATCTTCACACAGGTACTAAACCCTGCAGAAGTTAAGCGTGCATTCAAACTAATCTTTGGATACGATAGTTATAACCAACATGATGCCAAGCGTTTGGTAGCAACTTGGTTTCAATATACCTATAAATCAGATATGATTGATAGCGTAGAAACAGCCAGTACAATTGGTAGTGCAGCAAATACAGATGCACCTCAAAGCCATAGCGAAAGCCATACAGGGAATTCCCAGTTTGGTGATAATCAGCAAGGTAAGTATGACGATGGCATAACTGATGCAGATGTACAGCAGGTACTTCAACCAAGTATTCAGGAAAGAATACTTGAGATTGAATCTGAGTTAGAAACCTGCGTAGATAGCAATGAGAAGCGTAGTCTTAAAATGCGTTTAAATCACCTTAAAAAACAATTATAATGGATAGGAATTTAGAAATACTTCAGAAACAATTCAGTGTTGATAATATCGCACATCGTTACCAACAAGCAGTTAAGTACTTCGTTGAAGGTGCAGATAAGTCTGAGTATAAAGTCTTCGTTGAAATGACAATGAAGAAAGACATAAGTGCACTTGCACATACATTGCTTCAAAGAGTATATAGTTTTGAAGAATATATGGAAAGACTGCATATCATCATTGGATATGATTTAATGATTCAAGAAACAATTCGTAAAAACAATGGGAAATCTGATAAACAAAATCAAGCCTAAGCGTGTTGGGCGTCCAGCAAAGATTGATACGCTGATACAAACACGAGAAGTTGCAGCAATGCTACTAAGTGCTAAACCACGCTCAGAAATCATTGAGTATTGTAACACCAATTATGGTATCACTGAGAATAGCGTAGCTGCAGTTGTAACACGAGCATATGCGTATATCAGAGATACTCACGCCATTGATAGAGAAGGACTGGTAACAACTCATATCCAACACTACTATGAAATCTATGCACAGGCAAAGACATTGGGCGATGGTAGAGCAGCAATACAGGCACTGCAAGCAATTGAAAAACTGTTAAAACTTACAAGTGATGCACTGGTTACTAATAACACATTAAATGTACAACTTAAAGACTTGAGTCTTACTGAGTTGAAAGAATTACTTCAAGTAAAGAGTTAATATAATATATGCTTAAGCTAACTGAGTCAGAGAAACAAATACTAAGACATCAGATAGAAGCAGAAATCTATCGTAGGAGTCTCTACGACTTCTTCGTAGCAAGTACTAAGGTATTATATCCACAGGTTGAATGGGATTATAATTTCCACTTCAAATACATATGTGACATATTGCAGGAAGAGGTAGAAAGAATTCAGCGTAGAGAAGAAAAGACTGGGGACCTTATCCTGAATTTACCTTTCAGAAGTGGCAAGTCTATACTGTTATCACAGATATTTCCTGTGTGGATATGGCTCGTTGATAGTACCTCAAATGTGATGCAGGTAAGTCATAGCGAAACCCTTGCAGTTAAACATAGCCACGCATCTAAGATGTTGATTGAGTCTGAATGGTTTAAACAGAGATTCCCTGAGATTGAGTTAAGAGTTGATACACATGCCAAAGCTAACTACATGACAACTACTGGTGGCAAGCGTATAAGTTTTGGTATTAACTCAGGTATAATTGGCGAAGGCTGCAGTTACCAAATCATTGACGATATTAATAATCCATCTGATAGTCAAGCAGTTACAGCTAAGATTAATGAAACCTATAGTGATACGCTATACTCAAGACTAAACAACAGCATGATTGATATCAGGATAATCTTGCAACAGCGTGTAGCAGAGAATGACATATGTGGATACCTTTTAAATAAGAATCCTTTGAAGTATAGACATATCTGTATGCCTGCCAAGTTAAGTACTAAGGTTAGTCCACCAGAGATAATCAGGTATTATCAAGATGGATTGTTTTGGAAGACTCGTTTTAGTGAGAAAGCATTACTTGATTACCAACAGACATTAGGTAGTCGTGCATTTAGTGGACAACTGATGCAGTTACCACAGAGTGAGCAGGGTACAATCATTAAAAGGAATTGGTTTCCCATTATAAGTCCAGAAGACTTTAAGGTTTTAATTAAAAACAGTGTACCTGAGTATCATCTTTTCATTGATAGTGCGTATACGAAATCCACGAGTAACGATGCCACAGCAATTATATTGGTTACCAAGATAGGTAATAGCTTATATTGTCTCAAGGCATGGAAGCATTGGTTAGAATTCCCTGAGTTAATAACTGAGATTAAAGCACTGCAGAAACAATATGGAGTACGAATGATATACATTGAAAGTAAAGCCAGTGGATTATCAATTATGCAACAACTTCGTAGGGATGGTTTTAATGTCACTGACTTACGTCCAAAGGATAAAGATAAGATAAGTAGAGCAAATGGTTGTACACCTGCAATGGAGTCACAGAGATTCATACTTATAGCTGATAGTAGTAACGAAATGGTACTCCAAGACTTAAGTGCATTCCCATTTGGAGCAGACGATATAGTGGATGTCGTTGTTTATAGTATTGACACCCTACTGATTAAAAATGCTTTTAGCTATGGAATGTAATGAAGTAACACTTTATATGATTGCTGTAATGTACTTTGAATCAGAGATTAATAGAAGTACTAAGTATACAGAATACAGGCAATGGTGTACGACTATGGCAGAAGATTATAGGAATAAGATAAAAATACATTATGAAAACAATAAGCCTTAATGGTAAGCAGTACGATTGTCCTCAGCGTTGGGAGGATGTAACACTTAAGCAACAGATGCAGGTAAGTGTAGATGTGCAGAAGATAGTGATTGAAGAATTAAAAAGATTTGCAATACTCAGTGGATATTGTAACATACCAATTGACGAATTGCGACACGCTAAACTTCAAGAAGTGCAGAAGGTATTTGAAAACATGGCATTCGTTAACACACCATTGCCAGAGAAACCCCTGATGGAGTTTGACTTCAAAGACAGTCATTATTACTGTGGACAGAATCTTGTAGAAATGGAGTTTCAGGACTTCATAAGTATTGAGAATACCTTACAGGACTATAGTGGTAACACTCAATTAGCATTACCAACGATACTTGCAATTATGTGTAAGCGTATGAAACCAAATGGGTTGTTAGAAAGCATTGATGATTACGATATAAACAAAAGAAGTTTTGAGTTTATGGAATTACCTGTAACAACTGCACATCAATTATCGCTTTTTTTTTCTCTCAACGAGAAACTCTTTTCTCAACTTATCCCATCATTTTCAATCCAACAAAATCAGGAAGCAATTCTGCAGAAGCAGATAGAAGAGGTAGAGAGTACTCTGAAAGAGTTGGATGGCAAGGGGTGGCTTATGCGTTGTGTGACTGGAATCTTGCGTTACTCGCTAAAATATACAAAACGACTACTGGACAAGCACTCCACTTCTACAGTGTAAAACTACTACACGATGACTTAATAAATGACTTGCAGGAGTTAGCATATAAAAATGCAAAGAAGTAATGCAATCCAACTTATTGTTGTTTATATAATAAATACAGATTATGACATTACTACAGTTAACAACTTACTGGCAAACCATATGTCTTAAACATAAAGATGTCCTTGAATTTCAGGTTGGCTCTTGGTATGATGCAGCAGCAAACACTGGCAATAAGTATCCATTGTGCTTCTGGGAGTTACCATACAGTATTCAATACCCTGACATAACCAAACCCAAAGATACTGTACAGATTAGCTTCTCAGTATTCCTCAGCAGTAAACCTGATAGTATCGCTGATGATAACCAAGCTATTAGTATGGCTAAAAGTATTGGTGATGCTATCATAATGAAAGCCAGACTTGATACCAATGAAATGATTATCAATGCAGTTAATGCTGTCAGCGTAAGAGAATATACTGACGACAATGTTGCAGGTATACGATACGATTTAACCCTAACGATTCTCAATGACATTTGTGAGAAAGATTTAAACGACTATTTTAATTAATGGCAAACCAAGATTTCATAGAAAGTCTAAGTAGTTTACTACAGGAATTGCAACAGATAACCATTGCGAGCATGGCAGAGACTGGCGTAAAGCCAACATCTGACTTGAGCAAGTCTGTTAAGTGGGTAGTAACTAAAGATGGATTGAAGATGATGGTGGCAGAATACTATCCATTTGTGGATGAAGGTAGAAGTACGACAAAGAGAAGAGCAATGATGCATAGAATTCCATTGAGTGTACTCATTGAATGGATTAAAAGAAATAACATTAAACCCTATGGTGGTAAAACCACCAACGAATTAGCGTGGGCAATTCAGACTGCAATCTATAAGCGTGGACTGAATAGTAAGCGTAAGGTAAAGGGAAAGAATTATGGTGATAAGGTTGCTAATAATGTAGCAGACTATACAGCCAATGAATTAGCAGACACATTAGCAACTCAAATAGCAGACGAGTTGGTTGATATGTTTGCACCAATTGCAGCTTAAAACTTTAAACAATGACAATATATAAATATTGTAGTGGTAATACTACCCAAACAGTAACAGTAAGCATGGTAGCAGGTGCATGTAATTACGATAGTGAGTATCAAAGTGGTGGTGATATATTTGAGGTGAGTAAACAAACACTTACTTTCACCTTAAACCATTCAATCAATACCACGCTATTGGTTAACTATACTTATACCCTGACTCAAAATGTCAATGGAAGTAATACTTTCTTGCAGACAATATATTCAAGTGTTAGTATACCTGCAGGATTAACTCATATACATGTAGAAGTTATTTGCTCAGAGACACGATACTCTCAAAGTGGTGCTAATACAATCTTACCTCCAAGTGGTGGAGTAAACCTTGCAGACTAATTTTAAATAAAAAACTATAACATATGTCACGCCCAATAGGAGATTACGATACAATAATAATAACTACTCAAGATAGTTTTAGTCTTAGTAACCAAGCCAATATTCCTAACTGTGCACCACCACCTCCTGAGTGTACACTAAACATAACTGGTATTACATTTACCAATGTTACTAATGGTAGAGGTGGAGACAATGGTACTATCACTGTAGGTGTAGATGGTATTTATGCTGCAAGTACAATTGAGTACATACTCAATGGTGTCGTTACATCTGGTGGTACTAACACAACCAACAGTTGGACAGGACTTGTTGCAGGTGTATATCAAGTTTATGTTGAAGACACACATGGTTGCTTTGATAGCACCAATGTAACCATCCTTGATGGTGAATTCAGGACAGGTGACTTCAATGTTGAAGCACCACTGGTATTAACTGCTGTTGAAAATCCTGTAATTATTAAAGTAGGTACTGCAATCAATAACCCACAACCAAAGTATAATGTCACAACATTGGCAGTTGCAGGTACAATTGCCAACAATGTTAGTGTTACATTCAACCTTACCAGTCCATATGAATACTCAAATACATTCTATGCTAAAGGTTATCCAAACAAACCTAACTACTTCCTTGCAACTACATTGACTAATCAATATGGAGTTGCTCAGGGTACGAATACTGACATAGAGATTGCAACATCTTTAGCAGAAGTACTACAGAATGATGCAGTTATACCTAAAGTATATTTTGTTAATAACAGTGGAGCAGTTGTTACACTTCAAGCCAAAGAAACTGGAGAGAAATTTAACCTGAGTAGCACAAATGTAATCAGTAGTGCAACTGGCGTAACAGTTACTCAGACTCAAGCAGGTATTGATTATTGTGATGGACAGCTTACTGATAACTATAGCATTAGTTGTGAGGTAATGGTTAACACAGATACAACAAATCAGTATCCTGATGTTGGTACTACAGGTGACTATAATAGAGTTGCTGAGTTGATACTGCCATTTAGTCAAGATAATGTACATAAATTTGACATATCTGGTATATTGAAATCAACAGTTAGTACACCTATGCCTGACATTACATTGACAGGTAGTACACTATTACCAACAGTTATGCAACCCTATTACTGCAGACTGTCAGAATTATATCCATTGATACCTAATACCAACACTGTAAAGAAAAGATACAAGACTGAGACAGATGTGCAGTGGACAATTAATAGTAGCCTTGACAGGTACTTTATTAATGATATGAGTCCATACTTAGGTAATCCTGCTACGAATATCAACCCTAATTTTAATCTAACATTTAATCCATACTATACCACACAGTGGGAAATCTTTGCACATAACTATCTTATTGATAGTGGTGACACAGGTACTACCAATATTAAGTTTAGTATCTGGGATTATCTTAACACAACCATTGTTAAAGGTTGGCAGACTGCATCATATTTCAATGGTAGTAATAACCAACAGGTTAATCATGGACAATACTACATGAGAATAAGTGGTATTACTGATGGTAGAAACTATATGTATAGTAGAAACTTCTACATCAACCCATATGCAGGTGGACAAGATACTAATACATATTCAATACCTACTAATGATGTTGAATTCCTAACCAATAGTCCTAACCCTAAACAGATTCAAAGAAGTAGTAACGAGTTTCTATACTTCATACTACCAAAGAATTATGGATTTGCATTGAAGATGCGTGGTGATTTGTATTTCTACGATGGTACTCAGGCACTTAATCAGGACTTCTTCACAATTAGCAGTAGCCAAACCAATGCAGGTGGGTGTATGATACTCAATTTAAGTTATGATAAACTTGGTTTGTCTAACTATGAAGTAAGTGGAAGTACAAACAGAAAGATAAAGCGTGCAGACTTAGCTGTTTATCAGAGTGATGGACAAGGATATTTCCCATATACTGCAATTAAAACCTACAGATTTGAGATTGATGAAATGCCAAGAAAGTTTGGTATCATCTTCCAAAATGCATTGGGAATGTATGACAGCTATGATATGGTGGGAGTCGTTGAAGAGACTGTAAGCAGGACAACTGATAACTATACAGTCCCAATTAACTTCAGCACAAATGGTGCAATGGTAACTGGACAGCGTAATATAGCAACCTACAATACTAAGGTGGTGAAGAAAGTAATATGCAACACAGGTTGGATAGATGAAGCACACTTTGATTGGTTACAGGAGTTACTTAAATCAAATAACATCTACAGTACTTCAAGTGTGAATCAAAACTACTTAAACCTAACTGACTTCAGTTATAAGAAGTCAAGTCTTGATGACTTATTTGATTGTGAATTTACATTTGATTGGACTATCTACGAAAATACTTTAACTGTATAACATGGCAGTAAACATTAAAATAACAACAACCAGTGGTAGACAAATTGACTACAGCAAAGCTGAAGATTTGTCAATCAAAATGAATAGGGTGGCAGATGATTTGCAAGACATTGAAGCACGCTATGGCGAATTCAGCTATAGCTTTAGTCTACCTATGACTCGTAACAATGTAGAAATCTTTGGATTTGCAGGTGTACAGAATGTCAGAAACATATTCAGAATTAATCCTATCAGTGTTGAGGTATTCAACAATGACTTGTTGTTACTTAGTGGACAACTGGAGTTACAGGAAATCGTGGATGGTAAATACAAATGCATATTCTTTTCTAAATTAACACAGTTGGTTGATGCCCTCAAAGACAAGAATATGCAGGACATTACTACATGCCCTAAGATACCTTGGAGTTATGAGGACACGATAAGGAATCATACCAATAGTGGATTCACAGATTGTGACAGCACACCTTATCAGTTTCCAATGGTGTATTACAACACATATTTTTGTCCTACTTCAGTATTCACTGGACTAACAGATACGATTGTTGATGTTGGTGGTACAACTAATCACTTGTTTCAGCGTGAAAGAAGTTATCAGAATTGGTATTACTATATCAATCACTCAGACATTGGAGAGAATGAAGCGTACTTTCATCAGTTTCCCTTAAGTTTTTATTTAAAACCTATGATGGAATACATGCTATCGTCAATTGGATGGAGTATGGGTGGAAGTTTCTGGGAAGACAGTAATGTTAAAAAGATAATCGTACCCTATGTTGGTGATACAGATGTTTATGATAGAGCAGTTTATTGTACATCAGGTATACCAAGTGGTGCAGGTTGTACATTAGGTGGTACACTTATGTTGGATACCAGTAAGTTTATGCCTGACTACGATTGCATTAGCTTCCTTGAAGACATAGTTAAACTATTCAACCTCTACCTAATGATTGATGTACAGAATCAAACCATTGTCTTTGAAAGCTACGATGTTATGTTTGGCTCTAAGGTTAGTCCATACAATATAACTGATAAGATTATTGGTGATATGAGTGTATCAAGAGTTGAAGATTATAATCCAAGTTTGCATTACGCAGATGTTGATAACCAGAGAATATTAGGTGACAACAGATACTTTGGTAGTGATAGCACCAATGCATATACAAGCACATATCTGGTAACCAAGAATACAACTGTCTTCAATCAGGTTTATAATTATATTGGTACAACCAATGGTGAGATTAAAGTAGGTTTTGGTACACCAACAGTAAAGCGTATGCGTATCAGAAACGATTACGACATTGATGATGTGGATAATAGTGCAGGTGATACTGTCTTCTTCTTACCATTCATTAGTAAGCAATTACCTGAAGACAATAACAACAAGAATTTCAGTAAGAAAGACAGTGATACAACTGTTTATAATACTGAAGAAACTATTCAATATGCAGGTAAGCCTACATTATATTATTACTATGGAGTAAGTACATCTGACTTCGTACAACATGTTGGTAAGGGTGCTCAGTCTGATTACTTCTACTATAACTTTGATGATGTTAATCAACGCATAGCCTTCTGTAGTCCATTTGCATTAACTGCTTATAGGACAAATATTGACAGTACACTACATAATGCAGGACTTAACATAACAGGTAGTACAGGTGATGCCTCAGTAATGCTTGCCAGTTACATGCAGAGTATTTGGTTGATGATGGCTTCAGCGTCAGGTGTAAGTAACACCACTGATTTTTCACTTATACTGGCAAATAATAATGATTACGCAGATACGATATACACAAGATTCCATGCCAATAAGTACAAGCGTTATCAGCAGTCAGAAGTACTTACAGCAACGATGATGATGTACGATATAGATTGGCGAGCAATGCAAATCAATACTCCAATACTATATGACAAGCAAATCTACAGTATATTGGAAATCAATAATTATGACATCGTTAAGAATGTCGCAGAGATTAAATTAATAAAACAATTATAATATGGCACAAACAACCAGTCGTGTAGTTGAGTTACAGATAAAACTTCAGGGTGCACAGAGTATTGCAGAATTGGAGCAAGTGACTTCTGAGATAAATCAGGAGTTAAAAGGTATTAGTACCAGCAGTAAAAGTTTTACTCAGATGGGTAACCTTGCTAAACAAGCTAACTCAAGAGTAAAAGAAGTGGGACAAAGCCTTGAAGGTATCACCAGTACTGAAAAGTCTGAGGCTATCAATAAGATGGGACAAGGACTTGTTGGTGCGTTTCAAAGTGCAGCAGGTGCGAGTCTATTGTTTGGTGAGAAGTCAAGTGAAGCATTGCAAAAAACCATTGCTAAGGTTGGGGGTTTGTTTGCAGTAACTGATGGATTGAAGAAAGTAACTGAAGCATTCAGTGCTAAGAATATCTCAGCGTTAAAAGCAACTGTTAAAGGTTGGCAAGAATCTGCAGTTGCTGCCAAATTATTTGGTAGTACTACTCGTGCTGCCATTACCAGTACAGGAATTGGGGCACTCATTGTATTATTTGGCTTAATCGTGGCAAACTTTGACAAGATTAAAGCTGCAGTGCAGAAGAATATGGAAAGCATTAAGAAGTTTTTAATGTTTTTTGCACCTCCATTATATCTGGTTATCACATTGGTTGAGAAAATCAAGGAGAAATTTGGTGACTTACAGAATTTTATTGCAGGTGTTGGTGCTGTAATTAAGAAAGTTTTACAGTTTGACTTCACAGACTTAGGTAAAACTTTTGATGAAACCATTGCCAAGGAGAAAGAATTGGATGTATACGCTGAGGAATACAACACCTTACTCAAAGAAACCAAGCAATTGCTTGATGACGAGTTAGAAATCATGGATGCTCAGGGTGTAACAATGGATAAGAAGATTGCCAAGCAGAAAGAGTATAACGACAAACTGATTAAAAACCTACAGGCACAGAAAGCATTAGGGCGTGATATAGGTACTGAGGGTGAGAAACAATTGGCTGATGCCTTACAACAGAATAAAGTATTGGATGCCAGACTTATTACATATAAGAAAGAAACTGCAGAGAAAGCAAAGCAGACTGAGTTAGAAAAGCTAAAGAAGAAGATAGAAGAGGAAAAAGCTAAGACTGAATTAATTATTAATAATAAACAAAAATCAATCAATATTGATATTGCAGATATCAACCAAAACATTAAAAAGATTCTTGAGTCAGAGACTGAAGAGTTACTTGCTCAAGCAGAAACTACTGGTTTAATTACAGATGTATTACAAGAGCAATACGATAAGATTGAAAAGACTAATGAATTAATAAATGACAGTCTTCAAAACGATAAACTAAAACTGAATAATGCTCAGGAGTACTTCAACAAATTAGTTGAAACTGCTGAATTTGCTGCAGATGCTAATAATCCAGAAGCTGTTAAAGCATTGGGTGAATACCTACATAAGATTACTATGGAATGGAAACAACAAAATGAGTTGATTGAAAGGACACAGAAATATATTGATGGATTTACTGCAGGTAATACTGAGAATATGGGTATCATCCTCAACCTAAATGATGAAGAAAAGAAAAAACTAATAGTGCTTCAGGGACAGAAAGAATTATTAATTAAAACCAATGAATTGAAAAAAGAAGAGTTGATACTTCAAGGTAAAAACAATTCAACTGCAATTCAAACAAATGTAGAAGAGATTGCAAATCTTAAACTTAAAGGTGAAAAATTACTTAAAATTAAAGATGAAATTGTATCTGAATATAATAAAAATTTTTTAATTGATAAATCTAAATTAACTGAAATAGAATTATTAATACTTAAGGGTAGAGAGCTTGATTTAACTAATGAGATTCAGGATATAAATGCTGATATACAAGATAATAATGCAGATTCAAATAATCTACTTAATGAAAATATTGTATTAAAAAAAGAGCAGGTTAAGTTAAATACTGAGATTGTAAACTTAGGTGATAATGTTTTGGATATTGAAAGACAACAGGGTGAAATTATTGGAGAGAATACTGAAGTATATCTCAACAAATGGCAGAAAGCAATTAAAACCATTCAGGGTTTCTTAAAAGGACACAAGAAAGAAATCATTGCTGCAATTGAATTGGCTAATGAAGCACTTCAACAAACAATGGAGTTACTCGCTACCCTTGATGAAAGGAAAGCTGAAATGGCACAGCGTGAGTTGGATAAATACATTGAAGACAATGAAGAAAAGGTGCAACTTGAAGCAGATGCTCAACAACAAATAGCTGACGATAAAAAGAAAGCACAGGAAGACGCTGCAAGCAATGAAGAAGAATTAATGCAGATGCTTGCAGATGCTGAAGGTGAGCGTTATAATGACTTGCGTTTGCAGATTAAACAAGTACAAGATGATAAAGCAGCAGCAGCACTTGCTGAGACTGCAGCATTAGCTGAAAAAGACAAGATTGAAAAAGCATATAAGAATGAAGTACTTAAGCGTGAGTATGCAGTACAGGAAGCAGAATGGAAAGCAGCTAAACACAGAAAGACTGCAGCCATAATTCAAGCAACTGTGGACACTACACTGGCTGTAATCAAAGCATTACCCAATGTATTCCTTGCAGCAGCAGCAGGTGTACTTGGTGCAGTTGGTATTGGTATTATTGCTGCTCAACCCCTACCTCCTAAACCTGAATTAAAACAACTTAAGTCTGGTGGTTATACTGGTGATGGTAGTGTTGATACAGTAGCTGGTATCGTACACGCAGGAGAATATGTTGTACCTCAACGAGTTATGAAAAACCCTGAAGCACAGGGTATGGTAAGTGCACTTGAGGGTATGCGATTAAAAGGATATGCAGGGGGTGGTGTAGTAACTCCAAACACAGGTGCAGTACAGAATACTTTTGATTACCAAAGAATTGGTGATGAAGTAGGTAGGGCATTACGAGCAAATCCAATGTTTGTTAGTTGGACTGAATGGCGTGATATAAATTCACAGATGCAATTCGTTGGAAACAGAGCAGCATTAGGAAAAAAATAACATCAGGTGTTTATATAAATATAGTTAATCATGAGAATATTTGAATTTAAAATCAATCCAGATGACGATACTTTAGGTATGTCATGCATTTCACTCGTAGATAAACCTGCGATGGAATCAGAATTCCTTGCATTCAACAAACCTGTTAAACAAAAGTTTATTGCTTTAGGTGAAGAAAAACGAATGGTTGCAGGCTTGGCATTAATCCCAGATAAACTTGTATTCAGAGTTGATGACGAAACAGGTGAGGAATATTTGGGATATTTCAGTGCAGAAACTATTGAAGAAATACGAAACAAATTCATGCGTGACAAGAATATTGATGCTGTGAATCTACAGCACGATAGCAATTCAAAGGTTAACGCATACCTTGTTGAATCATATATCCTCAATACAGAGCAAAGGGTTAACGAGGTTAAGTCTATGGGTATTGAAGATGCGTGCCTTGGCTGTTGGTTTGTGGCTTATAAATTTGGTAGTACACCAGAAGCACAACAAGCATTTGAAGATGCTCTTAATGGTAAGTACACAGGATTCTCTATTGAGGTAATGCTTCAGAGAGAGTTAAAATTAAATAAAAAAAGTAATAATAAACATTTCGTTATGGCAAAAATTAATAAGTTGATAGACAAATTCAAGACTATTCTTGCTGAATTTGAAGAAGTACAAACCCTTGAAGATGCAAATCTTGCAGATGGCTCAGGTGTATTGCGTTACGCAGAAGTTAATACTCCAGTGCTTAAAGTAATCGTTGCAGAAGATGGTACAGAAACTACTGAAGTAGTTGCTGAAGGTGAGTACATCTTAGAAATAGGTAAGACTATTGTCGTTGATGCACAAGGTAATCTTGTTGAAGTAAAAGAAGGTGTTGCTCCTGAAGCTGCATTACCTGAAGGTATGGCAGAAGAAGTTAAACCTGATGAAGCATTGGCTGTAAGTGGTGATACTGAAGTTATCGTACCAGCAGAAGGCGAAGTTATACCTCCAGTAGAAGAAGGTGCACCTGCAATTGCAGATGTAAGTGCTAAGACTTTAGGTGAAATCGTTGATGTTAGTAAAGATGGTGACTACTACATTACTGTAAGTGTTGCAGGTGGTAAGATTGTTGAAGCATATATTGAAGTAGAGCAGTCATTAGTAAAGGCTCAGGACTTCCAAGCACAGACAACTACTATTGAAACACTCAATGCAGAGATACTGGCACTCAAAGCACAATTGGCTAAACCTATTGGTAAATCAATTATGGAATTCACTACTCCAAAACCAGAAACCAAAACCAAAGCAGAATTGGCTAAGATGTCAAACCTTGAAGTAGTATTGAATAGATTGAATCTTAAATAAGGAAAAATAAAAATCATTGTGTTTATATTCATATACAATAGGGTATAAACGAAAAAATAAATTTAAATTAAATAATTACGAATATGGCAAATATTAATGTTACAAGTACTTACGCAGGTGATGCTCTTAAGAAATATATCTTACAGGCACTTATTGGTGGTGAGACATTAGGTACTAATGGTATCAGTGTACTTACAAATGTAAAGTACAAAAGAAAAATTAAGAAACTTGCTGCAAGTGGTGTAGTACAAGCTGGAAGTTGTGATTTCAATTCAACATCAGGTGTAACTATTACTGAAGCAGTACTTGAGCCTTGTCCTTTTAAAATCAATGAGCAGATTTGCTTTGAAGATATTTACAATACTTGGGACAGTGCTGACATGACTGCAGGACTTAATGCAGAAAATCTTCCTCAGACACTTGTTGATGGTTTAACCACAGCATACATTGGACAATTCGCTAAAGAAGTTGAAGAAATGATTTGGCAGAATAACAAATCTGGTAGTGGTGGTACTGATTGTTTTGATGGTTTTGAATACATCTTAGCAACTGGTGCTGTAACTGGTGCAACTTCAGCAGCAACTGTAAGCAATGTTGTAACCCTTTTAAATAAGGCTTATGCATTACTTCCTGCAGGTGTATTGAAGAAAGCAAAATCAGAGCTTGTAATCTTTGTTTCACACAAATTACTTAGCTTATACGAAATGAATCTTGCAACTCAAGGTATCAATACAACTATCATGGGTGGTATTCCAACCTTGTATGGTATTGAAATCAAAGCTGTAGGTGGATTTAGTGATGACGACAACATCGTTATTGGTGAGCGTGCTAACTTCTATGTAGGCACAGATTTGGAATCTGATTTCAATGAAATCAAAATGTTAGACATGCGTCAGACAACTGGTGACGAAGCAGTTCGTTTCATCATGAAAGCTAAACTTGATGTGGCTGTAGCATATCCAGCAGAAGTTGCATTCTTATTCTAAGATAAATGGGGTGGAGCAATCCACCCCAACTAAAAATAACTATCAAAATTAATACATAAAAATATGAGTTGTTTATTATCAGGTGGAGTACAGCGTGCATGTGGTTTCCAATTTGGGGGACTTAAGAAAGTATATCTTGCAAACTTTGAAGAAGTTAGTGGAGTTACTTATTCTGGCAACACTGGACTTATCACAGCAGTTACTATGACATCAACAGGTGCTACATGGTACGAATACGAATATGAGCCTAACACTGCTCAGAAACTTGAAGAATTAGTAGCAGGTGCTGTATCAAGGTTTGTTAATCAGACATTGAATATGAAACTTGCAAATGTTACTCAAGCTAAGAAAATAACCCTTGACACTTTAGCTAACGCTACATTGTCAGTTATCCTACAAACCCAAGACGATGTATATTGGATGTATGGTGAGCCTACTAAATCAGCAGGTTTGCGTGCAACAGTATTGAGTATTGACAGTGGTACTGCTCAGGCAGATGACGCTGCAGTAACAGTGACATTAGTTGGTGGAAGTCTTGGTTATGCTAACCAAATCAGTGCAAGTGCAGTAGCATCAGCAATCGCTTAATCTTAACTATAATTACCTTAAAATGGAGACTGGGTTTCACTACCTATGTCTCCATTTTTTATTTAATGTTGTTTATATAATAAAGCAATAACATGGCATTTATTGGAAGACAATTAACTGCAGAAGTTAATTACAACTCAAGCATTGATAGAGTTACTATTACAGGGCAAACAAACTACGACATTATTAAAGGTAGTGGTAGTGCTTGTATTACTCCTTGGGATGAATTATATTGGAATGGTAGAGTAAAAATTGGTGCTGCAGGCTCAATGACATGTAGTAATTATCCTGCATTGGATGTTGTTTTTTCAGATAGAGCATATGCCAATACAACTGATACCTATTATAATTTCCAATATACATGTACAGGTAAGTATTTTAATGATAACATTAAGGGAAAAACCATAGTACTTCGTGAATGGGAATACCCTAACAATGATTCAAACAATCAAGATAGATTCATTACCCACACAAATGCATATACTGGCAATGACTATCCATGTAATTGTGCAAGATTTATTAATAACAATACAAGCACATCATTATATGCAGTTGGATTACCACCAAATACACCAGCGAAAGCAACATTTTATTTAAATAACATTTGTGGTGAAAATCCAAGTGTTGAAATCAGCGTAACTTCAAGCGTTACTGATGTACTTTATTTTAATGTATATCGTGCAACTGGATATAGTGGCACATATAGTTATGTTGGACAGATTGACATAAGTGGTAGCACATTAGTTGATAGTGGCGTAACTGATAGCCAAACATATTACTACAAAGTTGGTGCATATAATGGTGGATGGGAAGAGTTTAGTGATATAACTTCAATAGTTGCAGGTATAAACAATCCTGAAATCGTTGCTAAAATAGTACCACAAAATTATCCTATACTAACATATACAGCAGAAACAACTAACTTCTGCTCAAGTATTGATGAAGTACGATGGTACTTAAATAGTACATTAACTGGTACTACAACAGGAAATACATTCTCAGGTTTACTTCCAAACCAATCTGATGTATTCGTATTAACTGCAAAATATTATAAGAATGGGTTATTAACATCTGTTAGTAACTCAATTAATTTACAGTTTTTCAACCTAACTCCAAGACTAAGTGGTTTTACAAGTAATGGTAATATGGTTATTCCAAGTGGATATAATCGTATGAATTATTTACTTGTTGGTGGTGGAGCAAATGGTGGATATGCATACACACAAAACTCAGGTACTGGACGCAACACTTATGGTGGTGGTGGAGGTGCAGGTGGATTTCTAAGTGGTAGTACATCCAATGTAGTTGCAGGTACTTATCCAGTTGTAATTGGTGCAGGTGGTGTATATCAAGTTAATGCTGCAGGTGCTACAACATTTTCAGGAAAAACTGCAGGTGCTGGTGGTGGAGGTGGTAATGCTACATATCCAAATCTTGGTGTACCAAATGCAGGTAATACTGCAGGATGTGCTTCAGCAGGTAGTGGTGGTGGAGGTGGTGGCGTAACAAGTATGTCAAGTGGCTTTGGCTATGGATGTGCAGGTACT
>Ga0316608_1000351_pt1 | contig 22862 bp, 21 predicted proteins | sample MIS2016152B_MG_FD_207673 | JGI IMG/M metagenome (GOLD analysis project Ga0316608, IMG submission 207673) | Microbial mat bacterial communities from Middle Island sinkhole, Lake Huron, Michigan, United States - MIS.2016.152B | ecosystem: Environmental > Aquatic > Freshwater > Lake > Sediment...
GATGGGGTCCTGGGTTCGAATCCCAGCTGGATCACAAAAGCCTTGTAGCAATAGTTACAAGGTTTTTCTTTTTTTATCAACTTTTACATTGTTTTACAATAAAAAGAAAAAAAAGCAGGCCTATAAGCCGGGTTCTGTCTTCCCGCTTTCGCGAAAACCCTTATCATTTATCTGGTTCCTGAATCACATCAGGATTCTAGCGGCCTACCCCTCACGACTTTAAACTTACGTCAAAACCAGGGCGGGCAGCCCTGTATTCCGGTTACCCGGAAAATCGAGATGTACATGGCCTTACAACCTATGAGGCATACGGCTACCTATGTTGCCACAGATACCGGTGGGCTCTTGCCCCACCTTTTCACCCTTACTCCGGTTTTCACCGGGGCGGTTATTCTCTGTTATACTACTATACCCTTTCGGATATCTTCCCGTTAGGAAGCATAGCGCCCTGCGCTGCCCGGACTTTCCTCCTTCCGAATTAACGAAAAGCGATAAGGCGGCCTGCATTTTTTCCGAGGCCAAAGTTAGAACAATTATGGGCATTGCACGATTTTTGCGGAAAACTAATTTCCTAACTTCTAAAAATATTGCATCGGATGATATCTCAATTCCTATTTACAAAATCATTGATCACACTTTTGGCTTTTTTTAATGCCCCAAAAACTGAAGCAACTCCTCCATTAGAAAATCCTCTGGGAAAAACAATTTCATCGCGATTTGCACCTCCCAATGAATATATGCAGGTGCTAACTCAACCAGGAACTTTTGCCAATTATTTGCAGCACTTTCCTTTGAAAAATGCCGGAACTCCAGTTAAATATTTTAATGGGGAGCTAAAATCCAATAACGAGGTATATGCTGCCGTTTTAGACATATCGACCGGAAATCGGGATTTACAGCAATGTGCCGATGCTATTATAAGACTAAGGGCTGAATATTTATATTCTACCAAACAATTTGATAAAATCCAGTTTCACTTCACCAATGGCTTTCTTGCTAGTTTCAGCAAGTGGATACTGGGCTATCGAATAGTAGTTAAGGGAAATTCGGTATATTGGATAAAAAGCGGCAATCCATCCTCTTCTCATTCAGAGTTAATAAAGTATCTAAATGTGGTTTTTACCTATGCCGGTTCACTTTCTCTCTCAAAAGAATTAATTAAAGTACCCTTGAATACTATTCAGATTGGAGATGTTTTCATACGGGGAGGTTCCCCTGGTCATGCGGTACTTGTCGTAAATATGGCAGTAGAAAAAACTTCGAAAAACAAATTATTTTTGTTGGTACAAAGTTATATGCCAGCACAAGACATTCATATACTTCAAAATAACAGGGATAGTCAATATTCTCCGTGGTTCTCCTCGAATATATCAACGAATTTGCATACCCCGGAATGGGTTTTTAGTAAAGAAGAACTTATGCGATTCCCAAATTAAAAGAATTAATTACTTCAATATTACCATAGTAGCGCCATATCCATATTCCTTAAAAGAAGCATCCTGATACCGATACTTTGCATATTTAGAATCGAGTGCTTTACGAATATCAAATTTCAATTTACCATTTCCGACACCGTGAATAAATACAATTCGTCTGGTATTATTTCGAATAGCCCCTTCAAGCGCAATATGAAATTTGCTCATTTGAATATCTAATATCTCAGATGGATCCAGTGAAGTATGATTATCGCACAGGTGTTCAATATGCAAATCTACTTCCTCGTTCTCAGCATAAACTTTAATCTTTTTAACCTTAGCTAAATCTTTTAATTCCTTATCGGGAGTTATCGATTGCTGTTGGGAAACTTTTTCAATTTCGGCCAATAAATCTAATTCGGTAATATTGATGATGAATGCCTTTTCGTCAAAAAAATCGTTTATGGCATACTGCTCAGGATCACTAAATTTAAAGGTATCAACCCCCAGTTTATAAACCAATGGCTCATGAGGAATATAGGAAGTCTTTTTATAAAATATTGCTTCAAGGTGCATGCTTTGTAATTTGGAAAGTTCACCCGACTTAAAAGTATGTAAAAATACTTTCGTTTCGTCTTCAAGCATTCCAGCTTTAATAGTCTTATAATTTCCCTCGGTAATAACCGAAAAAGTGTAAAGAGCCCTATACAGGCAATCGTTTATTAAATAAACATGATATAACTTACCATCTTTTTTTGACTGCTCGGTTGTAAAACCTAAGAGCATATTTAAGGTACCTAAATCAGAAAAATCGGATGAGGCAGGTTCTTCTCCATTCATTTCTTCAGACACTTCCTCATCCACAGGAATTATCGGCTTTTTTATTTCGCCTTGTCTATCATTTTTATTGCCAGCTTTTGATAAAATAGGCTTGTCATTTTCTTCAACCGGAAGTTCGGAGCTAATTTTTACAAGTTGTGAAAGAGGGACAGGAATATCAAATCCATCGTCTATCATAACGTAGGCTTGATCTTTGATAATTTTTACAATTATCCCTCCTCCTACATCGTTTAAAAATTTTACCTTATCGCCAGGATTAAATATCATCATTATTATTTTAAGGGCATAAAAATAGATAATTTTGCCGGTTTAACAGAAATATGATTAAAAATACCTTGAAAAACAATACTGCATTATCTATTTCGGAGTTTGACTATACCCTTCCAAATGAAAAAATTGCTAAGTATCCTTTAGGAAAGCGGGATAATTCGAAGCTCCTTATCTATAAAGATGGAATAATTAAAGATAGTTTATTTTCAAGCCTTTCGGACCAATTAACCGAAAATGACCTGCTTGTTGTAAACAATACAAAAGTTATACATTCGCGACTATTATTCAAAAAGGTAACAGGTGCAATAATTGAAATTTTTTGTTTAGAACCCCACTTACCATCTGATTATGTTTTATCACTTCAATCGAACCAAAAATGTCAATGGAAATGCCTGGTTGGTAATTTAAAACGATGGAAAGAAGGAGTCTTAACGCAGCATTTTTTTATTTCAGGAATTGGAGATATCTCCCTAACTGCAAAAAAGATCGAATCTTTTGAAAACTATCTAACCATTGAATTTACTTGGAATTCATTGGTTCCTTTTGCTCAACTTTTAGAACAGTTTGGCGAAACACCAATTCCTCCTTACCTAAACCGTTCATCTGAGAATATCGACAAAGAACGCTATCAAACAGTATATTCAAATATCGAAGGCTCAGTAGCCGCCCCAACTGCCGGATTACATTTTACGGAAGGAGTTCTGGAAACACTGAAAGCAAAGCCGATACAAATTTCGGAAGTAACCTTGCATGTAGGCGCTGGAACCTTTAAACCGGTTCAAACCGAACTTGTAATGGAACATGAAATGCACAGCGAATTTTTCGAGGTAACCAGGGAAACACTAATAAATTTATTAAAAGCCCCTCGTATTATTCCAGTTGGGACTACATCATTACGCACACTCGAAAGTCTTTATTGGCTGGCTTTAAAAATAAAAAAAGGATTGGTCAAGCCCCACGAAATTCCTGAACTTGAGCAGTGGGATGCATATAAATTAGAAGACAATTTGGACTATAGAAATGCGTTAGAAATAATCTTGGAATATATTGAAAATCATAAGTATGCCAAATTTTCTGCTAAAACAAAACTTATGATACTTCCTGGTTATCAAATAAAAAGCTCGAAAGCATTAATAACAAACTTTCATCAACCTAAGAGTACACTTTTAGTTTTGGTTAGTTCTTTTTTAGGAGAAGATTGGAAAAAAATATATAACCATGCGTTAGAAAACAATTATCGTTTTTTAAGTTATGGCGACAGCTCTTTATTATTTCACAACTTACATGCCTAAAGCACAGCGATTTAACATAACATCCATTAAGTAACCTGCGCAAATACCTTTGATAAAAACCTTATCACCAACGGCTATTTTGCTTTTATCAAGGTCACTTTTCAGAAAGCTGCATGAAACTCCTGAAGTTGATTCCGGTTCGGCTAAGTAAACTATAATTGCTGCATCATTTTCGGTAACAGATGAAACGACACCTGATACTTTAATAACCTTCTCAAGATATTTTGCATTGGCGGCATTTTCATCAGCTTCAAATTCTGAGAGCAAATTTGAAGTAGTAACCGAAAAAGTAGCCTCTTCGGAAGCAGCTGTTCGGGCTGGTTTATGAAACACATACAGGTAAACTCCAATTGCAACAACTATTGCAACAACCAGTCCTACAATAATAAGCTTCTTCATCATGGCAAATTACATTTTCTTATAAGTAATATCCACATTAACTTCTATCTGCTTCGCAATTTTACCTTCAACTAATTTAGGAATAATGATATTGTAGTCCTTAGGTTCAACAATAAATTTTGATGTACCTGTAATAACACCCTCCTTGATAACTATTAAACCTTTTGTATTTATTGGCTTTGTAACCCCATGAATTGTTAAATCACCAGTTATATCGGCGTTATAACTTCCATTTTTTGCAAAATTAATTGCCGATAAATTAGTTATTTTTCCCTTAAAGGTAGCTTTTGGGAATTTACCAGATTCCATATAATTTTCATTAAAATGCTCTTGCATTAATGTAGCTTTAAACTCGAACGATTTAATTAATATATTAAACACAAGTTCCCCGGTAGCAGCATCAAGAATACTGGCAGATTGACGATTATGTGCTTCAATATTTTCCAACGGCGTAGAAGCATTAAACCAAACATGACCATCTTTTGAAATATACTTTTGAGCAAACAAACTTTGCACCCCAATCATTAGAAATGCTATCAAAATCAATTTTAATGTTTTCATATTCTTTTAATTAATGATCAATTATTTCTAACTGTTTAACAAACATCTTTTGATAATTGTTTTGTCAAAAGATAAAATACTTATTTTAAAGCAAATACCCGGGAGATATTAAATCCAAAATGTACTCCACCATCAGCCCAATTGCCCGTGGTTTCGCCTATAAATCCCTTCTCAATCATAGCTAACGAATTAGAAACAAACAATTGAAATACATGGCCTCCGGTTTCAATATCAAAGCCTATCGACAAGGGATTGTATGTTTTTTGGCTCCTAAAATCATTTAATGGAGGGACAACATAATAATATTCGGCATTGACCGAAACGCGTTTTGTAAGTTTGAACCGCGCTCCGGCACCTATTGCAATGAGATCATTCGGATCTAACTCGGTAGCAACCATATTGCGGTGTACATATGTTGGATTTAATTCTAATGAAAACCTCTCGTTAAATTTGCGGGCAATTAAAAGTTGGTGTACAAAACTTACCCTGTCCCAAAAATAGAGTTTGGTGGTATCTTCCCATTTTAAGGAGTTAACTGCAATCCCAGTAAAATACGACACCGAAACTGGCATTTTTCGCTTACCGGTTGATTGCCGAAGTATTGTGAATTTTGCAAATCCATCGTAGGTTTTTTCGTAAGTGCCCCGACCAACACCAACCATAACCCAATTGGTAATACCATATTCTAAGCCAAAGTGAATATTTGCCTGATCGAGTCCCCAAAGGTTATAGGCTCCTGAATTTAGCTCACCAAACCGGTGCGAGATACGAAAATCGAGCTGACCGGCAGGCATACGTTCGATACTATGCCCACTAACAATACGGGTAGATTTAAATGTAGCGGTAGCATAATTAATATCCTCCCCTACCGCTTCATCCAATAACTTATCCAAATCCTGAGCATGAAGCAACGAAACTTGAAATACCATCAAAATGACAAGCCTAAAAAGAAAAATCCTTTTCATAAAAAAATTTTGAAATGACTGAATACACCTATTTATAATCTTTGTGAAGAATTTTACATACATTCAATTAGAACATATACATTCACTAAAATGTTTATGATTTATGATACTTATTAGATTTTACTTTAACGGCAATAATTCAAATCTATTTTATTACAGAAAAAACCATCTACCTTTACCAAATAATTTTATAAATATACACTAGTATGCTGAATATATTATATATAACTCTGGGAACTATTTCCTTGATCATTGGAATCATAGGAATATTTGTACCCGGGTTGCCCACTACTGTTTTTTTATTAGGAGCCGCAGCGTGTTATGTAAAAAGCTCCGAGCGCCTTTATAACTGGTTGCTTGAACATCGGGTATTAGGAAAATATATAAAACATTACCGCAAACATAAAGCAATGCCAGTAAAATCTAAAATTATTGCTTTAGTTATGATGTGGACCATGATTAGCATTTCGGCTTTATTCTTTATTAAAACGCCATTAATATCAATCATTGTAGTGCTTGCGGGAATAATTGGAACTATAGCAATTTATCTGGTAAAAACCTATCGACCTGAAACCATTACTACCATAGAACCAAAACCGGATTGGAACCCTTTAGGTAATCATACGAAAGTTAAAGCCACTTATAAAATCACAGAAAGCAAATAATTAGAATTAGAGATTTATTATATTCTCCCCGGGATTTAAGGCAATTTTCGCTTTGTTATAATAGAAAATACCACTTAGTCCCTTTGGCAATAATACTTTTCCAGATATCTTATTAGCACTCTGTTTTCGAAAAGACACCAAGATATCACCTGCAGGATGAGGCATTCTGCCTTCAATCCATTCCAAATTCCCAAAGTTTGGCTCAACCCTTACCGATTTGAACCCAGGTTCGGCCGGTTCAATTCCGCAAACCGTAGATAAAAATTCATAATTCGGACTGCTGCTCCATGCGTGACAATCGCTGCGGGTTGGCTCCTGCCGCTCAGCAAATGTGGTTAATCCCATACTCAGCATATCTTTCCAGGGAGTTAGAAACTGAGTATATTGATTGCCCAAACCAGCCTTTTTCATTGCCCTGTATAAATAAAAACGAAAATAAAAGGTACACTGTGTCAAATTTTTATCATTTATAGTTCGGGTAATTAATCCAGCAGTTAGATCCGCAGGGACTGCACCTGTTAAAACAGCCATTGTATTAGCATGTTGACTGAAATATTTCTTTTGAGGTGTATCCGCCAGGTAGTTATTTGTATTATCCCAGCATTCTTTCATTGTAGCCTCAATCAGCCCATCCAAAATTTTTTGATAATGATCGGCAGTGTTTATGTCGCCATAGTATCTGAATAGCTCAACAGCAGCCTGCATGGCATAAGCTGCCTGTAATGTAACAATAGAACTATTCCCTGATTGGCCGCCGGGAGGTACTCCACCAATTCTGTCTTTATCATTCCAGGGCCACTCGTCAGGCCAGTCTACAAAAGACCAATAAGGCAATGAACCAATCATTCCGGTTTTTTTATCGATTCTGTTTTCAAACCAATTCAACACATTTTTTACCCCGGGAAGGAATTCTTTAACAAATTCAGGATCGTCACGGAGCATCCAGTAGTCATGAACCATTCGAATCCAAAACAATGAAAATGTGCTTATAACCTGCCCTATCGACGATGGATAGCGGCTTCGTGTAAGCCCTTCGGGAATTCGGGAATTATCGAAAAGCGTTAATGCATTCCGAACCAAACGGTCGTCGCCCGAAACATACAGTGAAATAAGCGATTGAATCCTGGTATCGCCTATATATTGCAATTGCTCATAATATGGACAATCGTAATAGGTTTCCCCCGCACAAAGTCGAGCTGTACGCCAACCCACTTTCCATATTTGGTTCAGCGAAGAATCGTTACTGGAGAAACTGGCATTTTCTTTTAAAGGATATCCGTTAAATTTACCTATTAAGCTGTTCAAAGTTAATGCGTCATCTTTTGTTTCAATATCCAGCTGAAGATATCGGAAGGTACGGAACCACAGTGTTCTGAAAGTACGATTTTCCAAGCCATCCGAAATAAAGACGTCAGTATTGCCTATGATTCCCTTGTTCGTTATATCGTTTCTGTTGCCTTTGATTCTCTCCTTATCGAAAAGTGCTTCTGCGTATGTTAAAACTACTTTGGAGTATTTTCCGCCTGATACGGTTAGTTCAGGATAGGCATTTGTTAAAAAAGTTTGATCAAGTAAAACAGTTACTTTCGAATTTGCTGGTATTGTTAAAGGGTTCCCCCCGGTCAAAAATAATTTGTCTACCCGAATTCCTTCACAGCGGCGAACGTCTAAAAGAGGTTGTGAAAACTCTTCCATCATGGGGATAGAACGAGGTGCCAACTGCCATAACAAATCGGTACCCACTCCAATTGGAGCACCGTTAATGTACTCCATAGCTTTGAGCCATTGCGAATCGTCAAAACCAACGCTTTCCCAATTCCATGGGTATTTAATTCCATCTACAGCATCGCCTGGGCCAACCACTATAAAGGTTTGGAGTTTAGCTCCATCTATTTCGATAGGGGAATAGGCTTCATCCTTTATTACTTTCCAGGTAGCATCTGTATTGGCAATTTCTTCTTTTGAGCTATTTCCCTGCAATATAAAAGCTGTTTGTAGCGAGATTTGTGCCGCCGGTTTATATTGAGCAAAATTCCAAACAGTAGAAGCAATCACATTTTTTCCCTTTTTTAGCCAGGGGGCAATATCTATCGATTCAAAACGCCAATGATCGAGGTCTCCGCGCGCAGGACCAAAGCAAACGGCAGTTCCATACACAAACAATCTGTAACGGTTATCGCCTGATACATGCACAATGAATTCAGCTGGCTTATCTGCTAAATCAACTATTTTTCTGAAATGGTAAACACCATAATCGTAAAGACTTGTTCCCGAAGGTAAAATCCATTTTGCCTTCCAGTGTTTTGAAAGTAACTCCGGATTTATTTTTACCGGATTAACCTGTTGAGCAAAAGCAGAAAAACTGAACAATATAAGTCCTGTCAGGATTATAGTTTTTTTCATAGTTTAAATGATATAATAAAACCAAATAATAAGACAATTAAAATATTTTCAATTACTTATGGACAGTAATACTTTTCAAAGGTAAGGTTACATTTCACCTAGAACCAATTAGTTATTTTGTCCTTTTTTGGATGAAATAAATCTTATTTTAAATCCTTTCAGGATTATAAATACAACAATAGCAGTAATCAACAAAGGCCAAATATTCAACAGAAAAATTAAAAAAGAGACCAGTCCGTTCCATCCGCTTCTTAATGCCCTACCGGCACGTTCAATTATGCCTGGTTGATAATCGTCAACGCTATAATTTACAATACGTTCTTTATAAATAGTATGGGCCTGGTATAAATCGACTGTTATAGAGCTAAAATCAACTTTTCGCTGCATTTCGAGATTTGAAATCTGCTTATCAATAGCATTTTCGGCTAATAGAGCAGCGGTTTGTTCAGCATTTACAATATCGTCCAACTTTTTACCACGACCAGAAGCATCTTCAACTCGCCTTTGAGATTTTTGCGAAGCTTGCGATTTTAGTTCATTTGCTTTATATTGAAAACTTATATCTTCGTTAGAAGTACGCCGATAATTAAGAAATAAAGCTATCTGCTGAACCTTATTTATCGAACTGTCGAAACTTGAGGATGGCACCCTTAATATAATGTTTCCTTCAACCCCATATTCTACAATCTGAAGTAAAGTATCTTCTGAAATTTTTGCAGTAGCAGTATTGCTTTCTAAAGCTTGAATATTAGAATACTCAATAAATCCGCCAAGCGATCTTGCAATATTTTCTAACTTAAGAATTGATTGCTCCACATTTTTTACTTTCAGCTTAAACTCAGCCCTACGGATAACTTTACGAGATTCGTTGTTTTCCGGGTTTTTAATGTTTGAAACTTGAGGAGAGCTATTAGTAACAATGGATGTTGAATCAGCAAAATAAACTTCTTTTGACAATGATTCGTTCGCGCTTTTACATGAAATTAAAAACATAAAACCTAACAAACTGGTTGCAAAAACCCAGAAAAGCTTCTTCATGATAATTATAGTTAGCGGTTAGTTGAATTTCAAATATAGTACTTAGTTGTTAGGTATTCCTTCATTTATCCATTTTTTGATTACAATAATATTACAATCGTTCATTTTTTCCCTTCCTTTAGGCATTTGAGAATAGCTTCCTGAATGAGAAATTGAACCCAGCAAACTACCATTAGCCGCTTTTATTTTAACATCGGCATAATCCTGGAGCTTAATTGAACCACCCATTGATGCAGCAGAAGCATTACTGTGGCAGGTAATACAATACTTTTCCAAAATAGGTTTTACGCCAACCGAAAAAGTATACTCGGTAGTATCGGCACAATTACCCGAACCCGGTTTACCATATAAATACTCTTCATTGTCGTAATAGCAAGCTGTAAATATTGCAAATGCTGTAATTCCAAAAGCAATTTTCAATTTCGACATATTACTCAGAATTTAAGGTTTGTAAGAAAACGACTTAATATTAGTTATTTGCCATTCCCTGGTAAATCCATTTTTCTAAAATAGCAATATTACAGTTATCGGGTTTACCGCTTGGAGGCATTGATTTAAAACCTGATTTTTGTTGAATAACTCCCAATAAAACCGGCATGTTATTTCGTATTGAAGTGGCACTATTTTTAACCTGGGAGTAATTTCCCAAACTTACACCATTTGTCGTTCCAGAGGCAGGATGGCATCCAGCACAATTATTTTGAATAAACGGCCATACCTGGTTCGCAAAAGAAATGATACCAGCCGTATCGCAAATTGCAAGCATGCAATTACTGTTTAAAGCGCCCTCAGAAATCCATTTTTTAATTTTGTTTATTTGATCCTGACTGAGAGGATTCTCAGGCGAAGGTGGCATTCGGTCGTCTCCATTATCAACCAGAACTTTATAAAGCTTACTTTCGGAATAATTCCCAGCTTTTACCAATTTTGTGTTTTGCCCAATGTTCTTATAATTGCTAATTACTATATCTTCTTCGGCTGTTATAGCATCATGACAACCAGATTTTCCGCAACTGGAAGACAACAACGGCAATATATCCAAATTAAAACATATGGTATCTGTATTGTAAATTAATCCTGGAACATCCGGATTGCCGGGAAAATTTGATGAACAAATAGTATTTTTTGCTCCCTGTTCAATCCAAACTTTAATAAGCGTTCTATCTTCAACCGAAAGAGGCTGGTCCGGAGGCATTAAATTTGGCATCCACACAGCAGTTATTGCCTGGTATAGTTTACTTTTTCTGGCATTTCCAGGTTCAACAGAAGAAAGTATTTCATCGTAAGTATCAAAACTATAACCTTCTTCTGGGTTTGAACCGCTATGGCAATTGCCACAACTGCTTTTTAACAATGGTTGAATCTGAGTTTCGAAACAGACCGAATCAATACCTTCTAATCCTTGAGGATCACTTGTACAGGATGGCCCAGTAAACAAACCGAAGAGACACCCAAAACATAAGATTAATACCTTCATCAAGTTCCTACCCATATATATAAATATTTGAATGTATTAATATCTTAATAATTTTTTGATAACGCTATAAAATAGCTGAATGTTTTATCCTATGTGTTTTTTTATAGCTTTAACAAAATTTTCAATGTCCTCCGTAGTAGTATCCCAGGAAGTCATCCAACGAACTTCGCCGGTAAATTCGTTCCATACATAAAAGAAAAATTCGTTTTGGAGCGATAGGATGATATCTTTGGGAATAATGGCAAATACGCCATTAGCCTGGACATCCTGAGTAACTTTAATTTGGGGGATATCCTTAACACTTTCGACTAAAAGCTTCGCCATATTATTAGCATGGGAGGCATTCATTTTCCAAAGGTCGTTATGAAAATAGGCATTAAACTGTGCAGAAATATACCTCATTTTAGAAGCCAGTTGCATTCCCTGCTTGCGGATATATTTAAAATTCTCAGCTAATCCCGGTTTCAAAAAAACAATTGCTTCTCCATACATCATTCCATTTTTAGTTCCGCCAAATGAAAGAACATCAATTCCTGTATTTTTAACTATTTCGGCAAACCCTGCATTTAGGCTGACAGCGGCATTTGCAATACGGGCGCCATCCATATGCACCAATAAACCAAAAGAATGAGCAAAATCGCTCATTTCCTTAATTTCCTGTATGGAATAGACTGTCCCCATCTCAGTTGCCTGGGTAATTGAAATTACCTTGGGTTGAGCATGATGCTCGAATCCAAAACCATGAAGTTGTTCTTTGATTGAATCAACTGTTAACTTACCAGTATTGGTGTTAACCGGAATAAGTTTGCAACCGGTAAATTTTTCAGGAGCACTGCATTCATCCACATTTATATGGGCAGTGTTTGCACAAATAATTGAATTGTACGATTGTGTAATGGCTTTTAATCCTAATACATTGGCTCCCGTTCCCAGAAAAACAAAAAATGCTTCGGACTGCTCGCCAAAAATCGATTTAAAAGTTTCCTTTGCTTCAATGGTATATGAATCATCGCCATATCCAACACAATGTCCGTTGTTTGCATTACCTATTGCTTTTAATATGTCAGGATGAACACCTGAATTATTATCGCTCGCAAATCCCCTTTTCATAAAAATAGAATATTATAGAATTATTAAAATTTTATGCTTGCATCCGTACAAATATAATTATAGATAATACACAAGAATGCATATTAATATCAGGAAGTTCATTTCAATGTTAAATTAGCTTTTATAAATATTGCAGACGAATATCAATGAATTTGAAAAGATTGATTGATAGGTACTGGAAATCTTTGCTAATCCGGTTTAATAAGAGATAAAACCAATTGAAAACCGCTAGTAAAAAGCAGATCAATAAAAATATCCTGAAGAGCTACTTATTTGTTTTCAAGCGCTTTAACCGGCTTTTGGCCAGCTTAACCTCTTCCACATAAATTGAAGAATCGGCTGTAGCAATAAGTTGCGTATACAAGGCAATAGCTTTGTCTTTCTGCTTTAAGAAGTCGTATTGATAGGCAAGTTTACAGATTAATGTTTTATCGTCGGGATTCATTTTGTAGGCTTGCTGGAAGCATTCAATTGCTTTATTCCATTCTTTCTGTTCGTTATATATTCCAGCCATAGCTTTAAATATTTCGGCCGATTTGCGTGGGGGAGGATAATGCAGTTTTTCTGCTTTATTCAAATATGTTAAGCCTTTCTCCCAATCATTCATCTGAAGACAAATTTGACCTAAAACGATGTAAGGATCAAAATCTGTCGAATCGTAAACAATACAACGTTCGAGAAAAAACAGGGCTTTTGGGTAATCGTTCAGATTGAAGTAGGAAAGACCACTGTACTTCAGATTAAAAGGAATGGTATCGCCTTTTTGCAACACAAGGTCAAAATTGGCTGCAGCCTCACTATAAATCTTCATATTATAAAGCGCATAGGCCTTAATATTTAACAACGAAGAATTAAGTGTATCGTTTTTCAGGCCTACAGTGCAAATAGAATCGGCCTGCCGGTAATGGTCAAAAACATTATAAATATTTCCAATCCTTGAAAAAGATGCAATATCGTATGGATTACAATTGACTGCTTTATTATAAAACTCCAGTGCAAATCCATACATTTCATATCCCATGCCGTAATAGCTGTTGGCAATTTGCTTATAAGCGTAGTAGTTATTACTATCCACGTAATTTATTACCTGAAAATAATAAGCCTGAGCTACTCCCGGGTCCCCATTTCGTAAATAAATATCTCCTGAAGCGATCAAAGCAAAGAGATTTAATGAATCCTGTCTAAGTGTTTTACCAAGATAGAATAGCGCGTTTTTTTTGCTGTTTAGCCCAACATATAATTCCCCCAATTGATTTGTAATCTGAATGTTCGTAGAATCATACCTGTATAATTGCTCCAGGAGGTTTAATGCTTGCTTGTACCGATACTCTTTGTAATATTGCCTGCTTAAATCCAGATACATTTGATAGTTCGACTTATCAATCATTATGCTATCGTGAGTGGCGGCTTGAAGCGAAAAACTCGCGAAAATCAGAATAAAAAATAGTTTAATTGTTCTCATTAGATTTGGATATTAGCTCGTTTTGAAAAACATGAAAGGCTTCTGAAAAAATATAGGGCTTTGAATATTGTATAAAACCGTCCGGATTTACCAAAACAAAATAGGGAAATCCTTCCAGGCCATACTGATCTGTAAGAATCTCCGCCCAGTTTCCTTTGCAAAACAAATGAGTTTCAACTCCCAACTTTTTATTTTGATTATTTTTCAACAAAAAAGAATCAGAAGACTTATAGATATTCACGAATTGAATATTTGATTTATCACTGGTCGATAGTGCATTATAAAATTCAAAAATGGAATCTGTTTTTGAATCAAGGCTTGAATTGCAAAAACTTATAAGCGTCCATTTACCTTTAAAGTTTTGAATTGAATATACTTTATTCAAGGTATCTTTGAGATAAAAGCCAGGAGCTTTGTTTCCTATTTTAGCCGATTTTGAAAACCGTTGATTCTTAAGAAAAATCGCTTTCTCTCTAGCCTCTTCCAACAACTTAATGTTTTGTGGATCTTTTATTTCAGGTTTGAAACTTGCATAAACTGAATCGACACCGGACAGGTTAAATTTGCTATAATAATTAACCAGCATTTTCGTAATAAACCATTCCTGTGTTGCATCTTTTAATTCAGCTTTCACAGCGGGCATTATTTTAGGTATCCAGTTTAATTGAACTTTTTGTTCCGAACCCAATATCCAGAAAATTTTGTTTTTCCATAAAAAATATTGCCATAAAAAATTAAAATACTGATCGTTGCTTAAAGCTTTTAGATTATCAACCGGTACATCGCGAAACCACAACAACAGCTCAGGATTTGCATACAATTTTGGAAAATTATTCGTATTGTTTAAATGAATTAATCGTAACATATGCGAATACACTTCATATAAAATATTTTCCATTTCGTACGATATAAACCAATCAGGTAAATCATTTGAGAGAACATATTTATCAAAATAATTTAGTCTATAGCGGTAATAATCTTCAAACTGAGCAAATATTGGTAAATAGTCCTTTGAAGGTGATGCATTTAAAATACGTCTAAAACGGTATCCACTTGAATCTCTCCAGAAGGATGTATAATAATCACACAAGGAAGCAGAATTTCCTTCAAATTTGTATTTACAACTATCTAGCGAAGTAAAATCCAAATTAATGGTAATAGAATCCCCCGGTAATAAAATACCTGTTATTCCCTGAAGATATCTTCCATATACATTGAAAATAAGCGGGTTTGAAATCTTAATTCGAAAAGTTTTTGTTACAGAAGAACTAATATCAACCCTTTCTCCGAAAAGCTTGTTAAAAACCTCATTACCTGATGTATATGACAAATAAACATAATTCGAATGTTGACAATTGATTGCTTTTAAAACAATGGTACTTGAATCTGTTGTTTGAGTTTGCCCGTAATTTAAATCAGGAAGAAATAACAAGCAGAATAATGGCAACAGGTATTTGGCTAGTTGATGCATTGTATTTTTTAAACAAATTAATACAAGAGCTATTTCGGTCAAAAGTGGAAAGTATTTGTCAAATATCATTCCAGAAATTAAAGAATCCAACTATTATCTGAACTCACATCTTAATTAAAAGGTGGTGTCTAACGTTTTAAATGCAATATATTCTATTTTTGCAGAATATCCATAAACAAATGATAACAATTGTAGACGCAGAAGAATCGCACTTTCCAATTATTAACTCTTTGGCACACCGTACCTGGCCACATACATTTAAAGACATTCTTTCGTCGGAGCAGATAAGCTATATGCTCGAATGGATGTATAGTATCCCTGCAATTAAAGAACAGGTCGAAGTGAAAAGGCACCAGTACATTCTGGTAAAATCGGGGGATGAATATTTTGGGTATGCCGCATATGAATTAAATTACAACCAAACCGGCAGTGCCAAACTTCATAAGATATATGTATTGCCCGAATCGCAGGGAACTGGTGCTGGAAAGGCTTTGATGGATGAGGTTATAAACAGGTTTCGAAAAGCCGATAATAAAAGCTTATTGTTGAATGTTAATCGTGATAACCCGGCAATAGGATTCTATGAACATAAAGGTTTCAAAATAATAAAAACCGAAGACATCGATATTGGCAATGGGTACTATATGAATGATTTTGTGATGGAATTGAAATAGTTGTGTGTATTTAGTAGTAAGTTGTAAGTCTCAAGTAGTAAGTTAAATAAAACAGATAATAAATAAAAAATGCGGATAGATCATATCGCCATATGGGTAAAGGATTTGGAAAGGACAAAAGATTTTTATTGTTCTTACTTTCATGCCAAGGCTTCTGAAAAATATCACAACCCAATAAAGCAGTTCACCTCTTATTTTTTATCGTTTGAGAGTGGCGGCAGGATTGAGATCATGCACAAACCCGGAATTGAATCTGCTTACCCGTCGATATCTTTAGGATGGGTACATATCGCAATTTCAGTAGGCTCCAGGGAACAGGTTGATATATTAACGAACCAATTTCGGAAAGACGGATTTACCATCGCAGGCAACCCGAGAGTTACCGGCGATGGTTTTTACGAAAGTGTAATTTTAGATCCCGAAGGAAATCAATTAGAAATAACAGAATAACAATTTACAGCGGAATATTCCCATGTTTTCGTGGCGGATTGGAAACAGATTTAGTTCGTGTTAATTCCAATGCCTGATGTATTTTAAACCTGGTTTTAACCGGCATTATAATTTCGTCGATATACCCCAACTCGGCAGCACGATATGGATTTGCAAAAGTATCGCGGTATTCCTCTACTTTTTGCAACCGTTCCTTTTCATTTTTTAATTTACTCCGATGGATAATATTTACTGCTCCCTCGGGACCCATAACAGCAATTTCGGCCATTGGGAAAGCATAATTTATATCTGCCCCAATATGTTTGCTCGACATTACATCGTAAGCCCCACCGTATGCTTTTCGGGTAATAATGGTAATCTTTGGAACGGTTGCCTCCGTAAAAGCATATAATAATTTAGCACCATGTTTGATAATACCACCCAATTCCTGAGCTGATCCCGGTAAAAATCCCGGTACATCCACAAATGTAACAATAGGAATATTGAAAGCATCGCAAAAACGCACAAAACGGGCAGCTTTCACAGATGAATTTATATCGAGTACTCCTGCCAAAACATTAGGCTGGTTGGCAACAAAACCAACGCTTCTCCCTCCTATCCTACCAAAACCAACAATAATATTTTGCGCAAAATGAGGTTGAATCTCCAGAAAATTATTATTATCCACCACACTCAAAATAAGCTCTTTCATATCGTATGGCTTATTCGGATCTACCGGAATCAGGGTATGAAGTTTTTCATCTTCCCGGGTAACTTCATCCGTAATAGGTTTGAGTGGAGGATCTTCTAGATTATTGGAGGGCAAAAAACCAATCAGTTCACGAATCATCATCATGGCTTGTTCATCACCATCCGCCATTAGATGAGCTACTCCACTTTGCGAATTATGGGTAAAAGCTCCGCCTAAATCTTCCTTTGTAACCTCTTCGTGGGTAACTGCTTTAATAACATCGGGGCCGGTTACAAACATATAACTCTTTTCCTTCACCATCAGAATAAAGTCTGTTAAGGCAGGAGAATATACAGCACCACCAGCACAAGGTCCCAGAATAGCCGAAATTTGAGGAATAACTCCCGAAGCCTTTACATTTAAACGGAAAATATCGGCATAACCTGCCAGGCTCTGCACCCCTTCCTGAATGCGGGCTCCTCCGGAATCGTTCAACCCAATAACAGGTGCTCCCATTTTCATGGCCATTTCCATTACCTTCAAAACTTTATCAGCATTTGCACGACTCATAGTCCCACCAAAAACGGTAAAGTCCTGAGCAAAAACAAATATAGTTCGATTATCAATTTTACCATATCCGGTAACCATACCATCACCTGGAATTTTATTATCTGCCATTCCAAAATCAGTGGCTCTGTGAACCACAAGTTTATCGAGCTCGACGAATGAACCCGGATCTAATAAATCGATGATACGTTCGCGTGCTGTCTTTTTCCCATCGGCGTGCTGTTTGGTAATTTTATCTTCTCCTCCCCCTAATTCGGCCTGGAGGCACTTTTCGGTATAAATTTTATATTTGTCTTCGAGGTTCATATGTATAGTATTCAATTGATTCATTAATAATTACTCTAATAGCAATAGGTGTTGATGCCCTTTAACTGTTTCGCCTTCCTTCACAAGAATTTTTTTAATAACGGCGTCGCGTCCGGCTTTGTATTCGCTTTCCATTTTCATTGCCGATACTACAATTAACGTATCATCTGCTGTTACCTTTTGGCCAACTTTAACCGGTATCCGAACAATTTTTCCGGGCATAGGCGTTGAAATAATATTTAGTTCACCGGCTATGTCCTTTATATTGCGATTCTGCATATATCGACTCTCGGCATCTATAATCTCAAGGTCGTAATTTTTGTAAAGGGTATTTACATAATACTTTTTAAGATTTTCGCCGGGAATAATTTCTACATTGTTCGATTTACCGTTGTGAAGAACCGAATATACATGCTCTTCGACCATGCGAATATCTAAAGTGTACTCTTTATTATCTACCTGTACAGTAACATTATCCTGATCGCGCTTTATAAGTTTTACTTTCGCTATTCTTTTATTAAGCTTTATATCTAATTCCATGTATAAATTTGTTTATAAACGCATCAAATTCGATCTTCGTCCATACTGTTTCCAACCGCTTTGCATTTCAGAAGATTCGATTGGGCTTTCCATTGTGGAAATTTTTTCAAGATAATCGAGAAAGGCCGTGATAATGGCAATATCCTCACAGTTTGAATCACAGGGGGCATGATCCTCCATTAACTGTTTCATTTCATTTTCGATGAAATGGGTATCGTATATTCCATCATTAAAAGCTTTATTTGTCATGATATTTTGGAGAAATCGAATAGAAGTCCTGACCCCAGAAATTTTATATTCAGAAAGTGCCCTCTTCATGCGGTCTATTGCTCCCGATCGTGTCCGTCCCCAAACTATCAGTTTTGAAATCATTGGATCGTAATATATAGGAATTTCGTATCCTTTATAAACATATCCATCGGTACGAACGCCCAAGCCGGTTGGTTCGGTAATATGCCTCACCAGCCCCGGGCTAGGCATAAAATTATTATCCGGGTCTTCCGCATAAATACGGCACTCCATGGCATGGCCCAATTGACGAATATCTTCTTGCTTATAAGATATCGGATCGCCATTCGCCACCCGAATCTGCTCTTTTACAAGGTCTACTCCAACAACACGCTCAGTTATAGGGTGCTCAACCTGCAAACGGGTATTCATTTCGAGGAAGAAATAATTTAAGTTAGCATCTACTAAAAACTCGATAGTACCAACTCCTTCGTAATTAACCGATTTGGCAGCTGCCACGGCACTCTTACCCATTTCGTCGCGTAACTGTGGGGTAAGTATGGGAGAAGGAGTTTCTTCAATCACTTTTTGATGCCGTCTTTGAATAGAGCATTCGCGTTCACAGAGGTGTATAATATTACCGTATTTATCGCCCAGCACCTGAAATTCGATATGATGAGGCGATTCAATATACTTTTCGATATAAACTGAGTCGTCACCAAAAGCTGTACGAGCTTCTGACTGGGCAGCTTTCAAAGAATTTGAAAGCTCTTCGGCAGTATGCACCAGTCGCATCCCCTTTCCTCCACCACCAGCAGAGGCCTTTACCATAATTGGCAAGCCAATTTCCTCCATAATAATCTTTGCTTCGGCAAGCGTAGCAATTTTTTTCTTGGTTCCGGGAACAACAGGAACACCAGCATTTATCATTGTCTGCCGGGCGGTAATTTTATCGCCCATGGTTGCGATAGCATTTGGAGAGGGGCCAATAAATATTACCCCATGCTTTCCGCATTGTTTTGCAAATTCAGCATTTTCCGATAAAAAACCATATCCTGGATGGATAGCATCGGCTCCTGATTTTTTTGCAACTTCCAGAATGGTATCCATCTTTAAATAGCTCTCAGACGAAGGAGAAGGTCCTATATAATAAGCCTCGTCGGCATAACGAACATGCATCGAAGTGCGGTCGGCTTCGGAATATACAGCTACTGTTGAAATACCCATTTCGCGACAAGAACGCATAATTCGAATAGCAATTTCCCCACGGTTGGCAATTAGTATTTTTTTAATCATATTTAAATCATCATTCAAAATATGTCAAACAACAGGCAAAGTTTTTTGTTTAATTTTATTCTAAATATTGTTTGTTTTGCATTAAGATTAATTAAACAAATTATTGAAAATTAGAGCAGATCAAATTTTTCGAATCCGAAAAAATTACTACTTTTAAAAGGGTAAATGCTGCTGAACGAGTTTTATATAAAAGTTTTAGAATGAAAAAACGGTTTTTGCTATTAGTTTTTATTTTTTCTCAGTTAAATAGTATTTATTCTCAGGAAAAACCAGAAAAATGTGTTGGCTTATTTTGTTCAGAAAATACCTTAGATATTCAACTGGAATTATATGTTGATTCTCTTTTGGCAGGAGGAGTTTCAGAAAAAGTTAAATATCCGTCAATCTTAAAGTTTTTCTCGGATAATAAAATCGTTGATACTTTTCATATAGAATTGTCAAAAAGGGGACATTTTCGTAAATTTCCTAATATCTGTGACTTTCCTCCACTAAGAATTCATTTCGATAACCAGGAAACATCCGGAACTGCATTCGAAGGGCATAATAAAGTAAAGATTGTTACGCATTGTCAAAACAACGATTCTGCTTTCGAGCAATATGTAATTCAAGAGTATCTGATTTATAAGGCATACAACCTCTTAACCGAAAAAAGTTTCAAAACCAGGTTAGCGCGAATTCGTTATGTCGATTTAAGCAAAACATTTCCCGATGTAATAAACTATACTTTTTTTATTGAAAACCCCAATGATTTAGCTGCCAGACTAAACGGCTCCAGTCTGGATGTAAAATACATATACCCTCAACACCTTGATCAATATCAATATGCCTTAATGTGCTTGTTTCAGTTTATGATGATCAACCAGGATTGGTCAGTTTCTCTTTTACATAACGTTGAAATTATAGCAACAGACCCTGGCTTTAAAATGACTCCAATCCCTTTTGATTTCGATATGTGCGGGATTATAGCCATTCCATATAAAAGTCCAACGGTACCATTTAAGAAAGGGGTTAAACCCGAAAGAAATTATATGGGCAAAAATATTTCGAAAGAACACCTGTTAGCGGCGATTGACACTCTAAAGGCAAATAAGAATCTAATCATAAAAAATTTTAATACCTCCCCATTATTAACTCCTGTCAATCGAAAAAACATTGTGAATCATCTCACTGAATTTTATGATAATATCTCGGACTTTGATTATATATCGAAAGTTATGCTTGGGGGTGATTAGTTTTCATATACCCAAAATGCCAGATCGTCTTTCCAATTCATAAGCTCATCGCCACTCATGTTTAGGGTATCGTCCTTTTAATTCTTTCCTGATTTCCAGATAGGAATTTTTCCAAAAATACTCAAGATCGCGCGTTATTTGTACCGGTCGCCTGCTTGGCGCCAATAATTCAAAAACAACCTGGACCTTTCCTTCAGCAACAGTAATAGGCAACGGACAATCGTACAACGCCTGAATAGTTTCAGAAAGTATTACCTCTCCCTTATCATCATACCTTAGTTTCACCGGCTTTTTCCGGTGCGGCAGTTCAAAAAATTCAGGAGCAATATAATTCACAGCTTCATACTGCTCATAACTTAACCAAGCTTTTAATACCGGCCAAACGTTAGCTTTTAAAACATCTTTTGCAGATCGACACCTATATACAGCCTGTTGAATTATAAATTCCTTAGCTTCATTGTCGATAGCAGGAATTTCGTAATGTGGAGCATGCTTCGAAGCAAAATTAACTCGACGTACAAAATATTCCACATCCTCATTCCATTGAGGAAAGTCAATTTTCCCATCCAAAATAGCTTCTGTAATTATTTCAGAAGCTTTATCGTGATCCGGAATATCAGCAAATTGCCGTTCAAGCACTAGATCTTGAATACAATACTCTGTTTGTTGCACAGCGCGTTTAGTATCCAAATCAAATCTATAACTAATTACTTTTTTGTATTCGTTGATTCCAATTTCAGCAAGCCAATCGGGATCAACCTCGGTAACCTTTCTAAACGAAAGCTTTACCCCATTGGGAGCTTTTGTTTCTTCCAATTCGTTAACCACCATCAGTTTTGCTTGTTGAACAGTACTTTCCGGATGGAGTTGCCCGCTTCTACCATACATCATTTGGCAAGTGGGAGAATTCATTTTATGACGAACTGCTAAACAATCGACAAAACCAGTAAGGATACATTTTCGCAGGTTTATTTCCTCTTCTGCCGAAATTCTTTGTTGAGGAAGCTTATGATTATCCTTAGAAAAGCTGCTTGCCTTATGAAGAATTTGAATAGCCAATTGACCAATCTGACGGGCGTTATGCGCATTTATCCCCAGGCGTGAACACTCAGTTTGCTTAAAATTGCTATTCCCTGCCCATAACCATGCATTCAAGTCGAATAACAGATCTGAACCAGAATGCCCAAATAAATCAATCCGCTCCTGAGCGACAGCAGGATTATTTGAACCTGAAATGAAGCCATTCGATTGAGAAATAGCAACTAATACTGATGCTTCGGCAAGGCAATTTAGCCGATCGGCTTGTACCAACATTCGTCCAAAACGGGGATGAACATTTAAACTGGCCATATATTTTCCCGTTTGGGTAATATTTCCGTCTTTATCGAGTGCCCCTAGCAATTTTAATAAGGAAAGTGATTTCTCAACAGCCAAAGCTGCAGGAGGGTCAATCCATGGGAAACTACTTAGCTGTATAGTGCCAGAGGCAATAATTCCAAGAATTGCTTCGGATAAATCGATTCGGTGTATT